>WNFU01000112.1_pt1 | contig 139310 bp, 114 predicted proteins | sample 5400121 | NCBI WGS metagenome assembly WNFU01 (sample SAMN13153360, study PRJNA577476) | soil metagenome | isolation source: 100 cm soil or saprolite under grassland replicate 1 | place: USA:California | collected 2016-06-15
AGGGGTTAAGATTATATGAAAGAAGGCGATACGCCGGCTAAAAAACCAACAAACAAAACAAAACAAAAACCCTTTTAGGCTTCGGGGGGGAAAAGTAGATTAAAATCTGCTGGAGGGTTTCGAGTCAGAGTGAATTCCCTAAACATTCTCCCCTCTTTCAGGCACCTTCAAACGCTTTCAGCAGAACAATGGGCTGCCCGGCACATGGATCTTACACCCCGATACCATTGAAATACTTTCCCCTCTTGATCTAACAAATAAATAGGAGTACGCCGACTTTTTTCTTCCTTAATCAGGTCTCTTTTCCGTCTTTATTCACTCATCTTCGCTTTGCTTTCCTCCTCCCCCTTGGGATTTCTTTTATCCTTTTGTAAGCTTGAATAGAATAGGAAGGTAAATTTGAGTTTAAACTTAGGGTACGGCGGCGCGGCGCGGCGGCGGACGACAGCGAGCTCTGCGAGCGTCGTGTGCCCGCCGCCGGCGTGACCCAAAGGGTTGGACGGCCGCAGGGCGGAGCTCGATAGAGCTCCGCCGCAGCGCCACAGCCGCAGGCCATAGGTACGCCGCCGAGCCCCAACCAGACCTATATTATCAAATAGCTCCCATAGCTGAATAACAAACTCACGATCCTTTTGTTCTATTTTAAGGGAGGCCTCCCCACCTCTTTTGTCCAAATAAAGGCAAGAGTCTGCCAGTTGCATTCTGTAATGACTTCTTTCAAAGGAGTGAAAACAATAGCAGCTTTTTGCGCTCTGGTTAGCCTTTTGCGAGTAGGTTTAGTCTTAGGGTCTTGGTCTTTGGGGTCGGCGGCGTACCATAGGTATGGCCGCCGCGGCGGCGTACCATAGGTATGGCCGCCGCCCTTCGAAGATGCACTAGAGTAGCAGCGACAAAAAGTGTAAAAGCACAAATGAAGGACAAAGGCATGGTCTTTCTTGTTAATTTTAAGGGGTACAGCCCCGGGGAATTCTAATATAAGCGTCTCCCAGTGTCATACCGGTGATGACCTCTTTAATAAAAGGAGTGAATACAATGAGAGCTTTTTCGGCATTGCTGAGCCGTTTAAGTTTCCGTGGGGATTTCCCAGAACCCAAGTTCAAGGAGGTTTGATTTACAGAGTCAGCTATATTGGGGTCACTTTTATCCAGTTCAAAGGGAGGATTAAACCCCTTTTTGGATCAAAAGGAGCAGTGGGATTAGTTTTAGGTGCAGGGTTACCAATTAATGGATCTAAGTGGTAAGCGTCCGAGCTAAAATGCCGAACATTTTGAAGTAGTGAATTTAGTGTTTTCATGGCTTTGAATATTTGATGAGCGAAGCAAAGATGGCTGCTGCTGGCTCTTTCAACCAATGTTTACACATTGGGACTTTATACGGACACTAGAAAAGAGACACAGATTAGCCATATAGCCTAAGATTAGAATGTTTTCGTTCGCGTGGTCAGTGTGTGTATAGCAATTTCCTGTTTGATCGACGTTGCCCATTTCATTGTAGCTAATGGTAGCAATTTATTGCATTGACACTTTGGATTGTACCTCATAGCGGTCCATTGCCTAGTCATTCCTAGTGGCCCCTTTGTTATACTTGGTTTTACATTCCAGATCGTTGCGGATAGCAGTTTAACGGGAGGGCTGACTCGGGGGAGCTAGAAAAGAAATTGATGAAAATTCTTAAAGATAACTCCAAATTCTACATTACGCTATTGCTTTATCCTGAACCAAATTCCTATTCTAAACTTGTCTAATCTTAGTAATTTAAATGTTTGATTACTAATGTATGACGACATAAGGCTTAAATTAATCAATCCTGAAAGCTAAAAATAATGAGCCTACGGCTCCAAAGGATTTCCTAGATCTACCTGGAATTTAAACAATGGAGGTTCTTAGTTTATCTTATATTTTCTTTCTTCCACCTTTTACCTCCCCTCCGTTACCAGGCTGGCTCTGGTACTATGCTATACTTTATCATCTTGTTACCTAGTGCAGCAATGCCTTTACTTCCGCTTTCATTAGAACTGCTCATTTATTAGCTGTATCTTAGTATTACTGTACCACGGTGTATCCGACCTTAATAGTTTGTATTTTGGCCGGTTAGCTCTCCGGCTAGCCATCTATGTGGAGTTTTCCAACAGAAATGTCTATACCTACATTTAGCGTGACCATCCACTGGGGAATGCTCCGTAATGCTCAATTCGCCGGCGCGGCGGGCGGGCGGGCGGCCGGCGGCCATAGGTACGCCGCGGCGGCGGACGACAGCGAGCTCTGCGAGCGTCGTGTGCCCGCCGCCGGCCATACCTATGGTACGCCGCCGGGCTCTATTGCCCTTTTCTGCTAACTTAAATCCCCATTAAAGCTCTCCCCCACACTATTATTTGATTTGAATCAATCATTTGATTATATAGTCGAGGAGTTGGCCCTAGTGCGATCCATCCTCTCAACTAAGTTCAATATTGAGTCTACTCGGATTACAGCCGGCAATAAAAATAAGGAGCAGTACAGAATCCGGATAGCTAAGTCCTCTATGCCTACTCTACAATCTATCGTAGCGCCTCACATCCCCCCTCAATGATGGCCTATAGAGTGGGTCTTTAATCTGTACAAACTTAAGGGCTCCGTTCGGGTAATGCGCTTTCTCGATAGAGTAAAAGTAACCCCCCTCGGGCTCCCCGGGCCCCCCCTTACGAGCTCCTTCCTTATGACCTATTATCTTGGATACTATTCCCCCTTTTTATCCAGGGTAGCCCCCTCGGAGTTAGGCTCGAATGACTACCAACCCCATTTAACTGCTCTATGCCTCTAGGTTGCCTACTGCTACCTCTATAGGAAAGTCCGGGGCTATATTGACCATATTAATGGAGCAATCTCCATAAACCCGTAAAAACGACGGCCAAGAGCAAAGAGAGCAGGCCCCCCAGCTTACCTTACTTCACCACCCCTTTAACCTTAACAAGCTCCCTTTATTGGATTCCTTTCAACGTACCTACAATTCTATGATTTTGTTTGTTAAATAATCGCTCTTAATTTAGATTAACCCTATCTACTTTTCTTTCACCCAGTCCGTATTTTGAGACGAGCTTCCACAGAAATCCTAATTAAAGCCAAAGAAAAAGACAAACTCCGTAAAATGCGTAGGTTACTCCAAAACCACCACAGTTCAAGTTATATCAATAAATTAGGTCGGCAGCTGGTAACATTCAACCCTCTACAACCCCGGTAAACTATAAAATGGTTGGAAGGGTTAAGTTTATCAATAAAGCTCACCGCAGTTCACCTAGCTCTTACCACTTTCGTTGGCTTTTTCCCACTATGAGTTCTAACTTTCTTCGTCCTAAATAGGGTGCTCAACTAGCACAGGTGATCCCCCTCAAAGGCTGCGGCTGTGTAGGTTCGGTTCTATCCTAACCTCCCTTCTATTGAGTATGCTACTACTGCAGAGTACTTCTGTATGTGGTGGTTTTCTCCTTGCTTTCTGCTCCCTTCTAGCCACTCGTTGTTATTCTTCTCAATCATTTCGCCTTCTTCTGCTCATTCGGGTTATTCTCAAGGGGAAAGTCAAAGTAAAAAGCTAAACGGTTTACCAAGGCAGAGAAAGCTGGTATAGTCTTAGCTGCTGAGATTAAAGAACGTAATTAATGGTATAGTTCTTAGTAACGGCCAGCTTAGTTTTCAGGGAAATTGAGCTCGGTTAGAAATTGGCCTTAAAGACAGGGAGTTTTTCTACCATCTTTATAATCTGTTCAACGAAGTTGGTATTGTTTCTTCCTCGCTGCGATACTAGCATTATTAAACCTAGCGGTAACCTTCGTGTATCTTACGCTTTCAATACCTTTACGCACCCATTCTTTACTGAACTAATCCTCACAATAATTGGTATATTCATGTTGATGGGAAAAACGTGAAGGTAATTCCTGCGTAATATTGCTGAATTATTAACACCGATAGCTTTGGCTCACTGGTTAGGCGGGGATGGCCATTACCAAAACTAAAGGGTCAATCCACATCTACACTAATTCATTTACTCCAGCTGAGGTTGATCAATTGCGAGCTACCCTACTGAATCAATTTAATATTGAGTCTACTCGCTGTTCAGCTGGGAAAAAGGGTAAAGAACAATTCTTAGAATACAAAAACGGGAACTACGGGAACTACCGGAACTACCGGAACTACCGGAACTACCGGAACTACCGGAACTACCGAAACTACAAAAACTTGTTAAACCTTTCATCCCTTCAATGATGGCCCATAGAGTTGGGCTTTAACCCTTTTTCGAGTAGCTATATTTCTTTTCTTTTCAATTACCATTCAAAATTCCCCCCCCTCGTTGTGTTTTCCCAAAACCACCTGGAGAAAAACCTGGACTCCTGGGCAGGAGGATAAAAGGCCTAATATGCCTTATAGGCTATATATACAAGAAACTTAAAATTATCTGACTCTCTTATTATTATGTCGTTACTAAAGATGCCTATAATAAACAACCCTCTAGAGCAGTTCGAGATTATAAAGTTAATAGCAATAGAAAGCCCAATCTTCGGGTATATACAGATTGCCCTCACTAACATAGGACTTTCTCTGCTATTGGTGATACCCTTCATAATTTGCCTACACCTACTATCTACTATGGGGAGCAAAGTAGGACGGAGCAATACATATAACCTTGGTATGGAGTCTTTATTTGGGTTTGTACTTAATCTGATTAGAGATCAAGTAGGGCCTGCTGGGCAGTCTTTCCTGCCTGTTGTTTATTCTTTGTTCTTATTTATTCTGTTTGCCAACTTAGTTGGTCTGGTTCCTTACTCTTTCGGTGCGACGACCCAATTTGCTTTAACTTTAGGTCTTAGCTCAACTATAGTTCTAGGGACGACTTTTCTTGGATTAAGTCTACATGGACTTAAATTCTTCTCTCTGTTCGTCCCGGCAGGGACTCCTCTAGTTTTAGTTCCTCTGTTAGTTGTTATTGAAACTGTCTCTTATACTGCTCGTGCTCTTTCACTCGGAATACGCCTGGCGGCCAATCTAATCTCGGGCCATATTTTGCTGAAAATAATTGCTACATTTTCATGGCATATGGCATCCTCTTCTCTCTTGGGCTTCCTCCTGACACCTTTCCCTATACTCCTCCTTTCTGCCTTGTATGTTCTGGAGGCCGGGGTGGCTTTCCTACAGGCCTACGTCTTCCTCCTGCTCACACTTTCATATATTAAGGACACTATGGCTCTCCACGGCGAATCTACGCCCTCTCCCTCTGCTTCTTCTTAAAATTTCCCCCCACCCTCCCTCGTTGTGTTTTCCCACAACGACTGGACTGTAAGACCATTTGTTTCGCATCGGCGGGCGGCGGCGGGCACACGACGCTCGCAGAGCTCGCTGTCGTCCGCCGCCGCGCCTCGCAACTCAACCGGCTAAGCAAAGCTGAACAAGCTGCTATAGTCTTTCCTAATAAGATTAAAGAAGTCACAGCCGGTATGTTACTAGGAGATTTCAATTGTATTTCCACAAGGTTATGGAAAAGGTAATGCTCGCATTGAAATTCAGCAGAAAGACAATTCGTCGATCATCTTTTGGAAAAGTTCCAAGATTGCGGGCTTGCTGCCGGAGAGCCTAAAAGGGTTAATTCCCCCTCACCCAAAAACTTAAATACTCACTCTGCTTTTTACTTTTATTCTCGTAATCTACCGCTTTTTACGGATTTGCATTAAAAATGGTATAAAAGGTTAGATGGTAAGAACATTCAAATAATTCCTTCTAATATTGCTGATCTTATAACACCTAGAGCTCTAGCTTATTGGCTCAGCGGCGATGGTTGCTATCATAAATCCCAAGGAGCGATACAAATTTCAACAGAATCCTTTAGCCCGGATGAGGTCGACAAACTCCGGTCTGTTCTTCTTCATAACTTTCATATAGAGTCTACTCGGAATGTCAAAAATCAAGCAAAAGAGCAATATCTTATCCGTATTCCTAAGCGCGAAGTTGCCAAACTACAGGCCCTGGTTTCTGACTATATGGCGCCTTCAATGCGGTATAGGGTAGGGCTGTAAAACTTGAATCCCAAGTATGGTGTCCTATAGAGTTGGGCTTTAATCTTAGGGGGATTAACAGGGCTGGTCGAAGTACTGTAATTCGCTTTCTCTTTGTAAATGGAGTAAAAGTAACCCTTTTCCCCCTTTCCCCATTTAACAGTGGGGGCCCTAAGGTGAATATAGTTTAAAGGTAGAACGTCAGTTTGTGGTATTGAAGGTTTGGGTTCGATTCCCGGTATTCACCCATTGGATTTGTTCGTTTTTTTTTAGAGAACTCGGACAGTTGACATTTGAAGGAAATTTGTTCTAAAATTACAGAAATATTAGTCATTTCTATAGAAGTTTTGAATTTGAATGTTAAGACATTAGCCTTAAACCTTAAAGGTTTGATTATTTTCGAATGTCGTAAGACATTACGTCTTAAATCCTCTCATTTTTACTGGGTTTCTGTACCACCCTAATAAATTGTTAAATGTTAACCATTGACAAATAAACCTCCGGTATACAATTAGCGAAATTTAACCATGACCAAATCAACCTCCCCAATACAATAACCCGAAAGGTTAACATTCACAACCTACCCACCCCCCTAGGCATTTAATATCTAAAGAAGAGCCAATTTTATTTGTTTTTTAGTTATCTTTAATAATTTGAATCATTTGATTTCCTAGCTCCGGCGGCGCCGCCGCCGCTGTGGCCGGCGGGCGGACGACAGACGAGCTCTGCGAGCGTCGCTGTGCCCGCCGCCTGTCCAACCCTGTTGGGTCAGGCCACAGCCGCCCGCCGCTTGTTAAAGCTTTCATTCCATCTATTATGGCCTCTAGAGTGGGGCTTAAAGCTTCGCCAAGTGACTAGATTCGAACTTTCCTTAAAAATTCCCCCCATTCTAACCCCACTGCCGTAACTTTAAATCAGAAAGAGGCCTGGTAAACTAAGGCAAGGCGGATTCGAACCACCAACCTGACCGTTATGAGCGGTATGCTCTACCAATTGAGCTATTGCCCCCAGTATGGGTCCTACCGTTACCTCTTACTAGCACCTGATAAACTGGGAAGGTTTTTTAAGAACAAACGATAAGAATAAGTAGAATAAGAAAACTATGCACAGCAAGCTGATTAAAGGCGTGAAATGAACGGGGGGCTAAAGAGTAATGGGGGGGGGAATTTTGAAGGACAATTAATTCATTCATTAAAGTGTGAACAAAGGCATGGTAATGAGGTAAGCTAATCCCCAAAATCAAGAGTATTAAATGTAAAGACAAGAGGAAAATAAGGCAAGGCCTTAAAGCCCGACACGATGGCGCATCATAGAAGGCCTATGAGCGGAAACTAGAGACTTAACTTTAGGAACTTAACGTTTTGGTATACTATAATATACTGCTCCTTAGCTTTATTAACAACATTACGACTAGACTCAATATTCAAATTCTGCTGAAGTGGACCTCGTAAAATGTCAACCTCTGCAGGGCTGAAGGAATTAGTTGCGATTTCTATACAGCCGTCTCTCTTACTGTAATGGGAATCTCCTGCGAGCCAATAAGCTAGGGCAACAGGTGTCAATAGGTCAGCAATATTGGAAGGTATAATCTTAACATTTCTTTCTTCCACCTTTCGGTACCATTGTTTGTGTGAGTCTGTGAAGAAGGGGAGAGTGAAGGTTTTGAACTCGTAAGCTAGGTAGCTTTGACCCGTGAAGAAAATGGGAGGTCTCTTTAGGCGGGTTGCCTGGCACCAACGATTCCAATTTCGTTAAAGTGGTCCCATATGTGGTGGACGAATTCTTGATCGTTTAATTTTAAGTCTTGCATTATTCCCGCACATTTCAAGTGTAGCTGAGAACCATCATAGTCCAACTCGGTAACCCATTGTAGGATAAATATGGGGGCCTACGAGCTCCTTTAATGTAGCCATAGACCGGCGGCGGCCATAGGTCAGGTCTTCACCCTACACACTTTCTTTGTTTTATAAGCAATTTCCTATACAAATAATTGTATCTCGAATTACCTTATTTTAAATTATTGACTATGTATTTATAAGGCAATCCGCGCCCAAACACATACTAATTATTTCCGTAATTATATTTGACTATGTATTTTTATGCGTCTTCCTATCCAATTCATTGTAATTTATCTGGAATTGAGTTATTTGAATTATTTTACTATGTCTTTTTATGGCAAGGTGCGGCCAAACACATACTAATGAGTTATCTCAAATGATTTTACTATGTATTTTATAGGAAATCTATTTAAACAATTCCCTATCCAAATCATTGAAGCTACACACTGTTCTTTGTTTTAAAAGCCAGCCCCGTATCCAAAGACATACTAACTATTAGTTATATTTGCATTTGCTTGTTTTTGATAGGAATCCCTATAAAACACAGTGTAATTTGTACTATAATGGAAGTTTCTTTGTTTTCAAAGGGAGTTATCAATTAGGAGTTCCCCTATCATTTCTATTGTCATTTTGCTTTGTTTTTTATAGCCCCTTTCCTATCCAAATCATTGTAATTTTATCTCGAATTAGTATCTCAATGTATTTTACTATGTCTTTGGATGCCAATCCCCATAAAATTCATTGTAATTTATCTTACCGACACACTTTCTTTGTTTTCAAAGGCCATAAAATTCATTGTGTAGGGTGAAGACCTGACCTATGGCCGCGGCGGCGTACCTATGGCCGCCGCCCGCCCCTCCGGCTGCGCCTCCGCCCGCGCCTCGCGCCGCCGCCTCCCCAGAAAGTAGCGCGATTTGGACTAGTTTTTCCTAAGGTTATACTGGGAATGGTAACAAGGGTAGGTTGAGCACCCTATTGGAGTCGAACCAATAACCTGCGGTTTCGAAGACCGTCGCTCTATCCAATTGAGCTAAAGGTGCTGGTGGTTTAATGGGGGTAGAAATCCAAGAGAGTTTAGCTCCTGTGCGGCCTGACCCAACGGGTTGGACGGCCGCACGCCGCACGCCGCAGCACCAAAACACAAGTGATCACCGGTTCGACTAGACGTGTACGTGATCCTTACGTCAGTAAGGGTAGCCCAGAGCGAGAAGGTGGCACAAAAGCCGAATATACCCCTGACAAGTAGCAATGTAGGGAAGGGTAGTGGTTTTGGCGGGAATCGAACCCGCACGCACAAGGCACTGAATTTTAAATTCAGCAGGGCTACCAGTTTCCTCACAAAACCTTTTACGACTGGATTTTATATTCAATTCAACCTTAGAAGGGGTTACTACGGGTACAGAGAGGGTTTGGTCAATAGAACCCATTAAAGTAGCTCCTCTTAACTTGATCAGGAATGACTATAAAATCATAAATGTCTCCTTCTTAGTTTAAAGCCCTACCGCCACGGCGAGGAGACCTGGTAAGGTTGCGCGTGCTTGGCCCGGCGTGCGGCCGTCCAACCCGTTGGGTCAGGCCGCGCGGGCACACGACGCTCGCAGAGCTCGCTGTCGTCCGCCGCCGCGCCGCAGACCCACCCACAGGTGGGTGGACGGCCGCACGCCACAGCCGCAGCAGCCGATCCTGTACTTTAGGAACTTCCCGTTTTTGTATTCTAAGAATTGTTCCTTAGCTCGATTAGCAACATTTCGAGTAGATTCAATATGATACTTCTCAAGTAGAATAGAACGTAGAAGGTCAACCTCGCCCGGGCTGAATGAATCCGTTGAAATTTGAATTCTCCCACTACTTTTACAGTAAGACCCATCGCCGCTGAGCCAATAAGCTAAAGCTCTAGGTGTTAAAAGCTCACCGATATCCGAAGGGAGGATCTTCACGTTTTTTCCATCAACATTGCGATACCATCGGTTATTAAGTTCAACGAAGCAAGGAAGACTGAAAGTACCAAACTGGAAAGAGGTTGTTCGCTTACCAGAACGGTGGTCTAATATAGTTGACTCGTAAGGTGCTGATCCTACAAACCCTAAAGCATTGAACTGATCGTAAAGATGATATACGAAGGCTTTATCCTTCATATTAATTCGAAGGCGAGCATTCTTACGCCCCCTGCGAAGCTCTATTGAGCCATTGCCCGGAACAATAAGTAGCCGCCGCCCTGTTGAATTGAAGGTATGGGGTCCCCTATTTAACAGTGGGGGGGGAATTTTTGACGGGTAGTGTTTCAGAAGAAGAAAGGTCTTCTCTGTAGGCCATCATACTTGGAATGATTGGTTTTACAAGCGGCTCGGCGCCGAGCTTTGGTAGAATTTTGGTAAAAAGAAGAGAGTCTTAGAGGTAGCCCGGTTGAAAGACTATTCTTAGAAAAGCAGTCAGGTCAGTGCCCAACGGAGTTGTTCGCCCATCTTTGCGTAAATTACAGCGGAGAAGTGCCCCTACAATACCTATAGCATTAAATTTGTCCCAAAGTAATTGTAAAAAGAGTCAATCCTTCTGATCTACTTTAAAATTAGCGTCATTTCCGTTCATAGACAAGCAAGAGTCACCTAATAACATACCGGTGATTACTTCTTGGGTTTCAGGGGGAATCACTATCGCACCCTTTGGAGTATTGGAGAGCCGATTGCGAGTGGGTTTACCCGATTGACCAAAAGAACCCGAAGCAGAGTAGAGCAAGAATTATCCCCAAAAACAGAGGAGAGGCTACGAGGGACAGGAGAACCCTGAGAACAAGTGGAAGGGTAACACATAGAAGGCGGCATATGAGGGGAAACTAGAGACTGGACTTTAGGGACCTCTCGTTTTTGAATCCGTATACGATACTGCCCCTTTTCTTGATTTTTAACATTGCGAGTAGATTCAATTCCGAACTTATCTAGTAGAATAGAACGAAGCTGATCAACCTCAGCAGCAGTTAACGATTCTGTTGATATCGTAATTCTAACTTTCCCTTTTTTCAAAATTACCAACCCCGGCCGCTGCGGCGTGCGCCGCAGAACCAATACGCTATAGCTCGAGGAGTTAACAGCTCATTAATGTTAGCAGGAAGGATCTTCACGGTTTTTCCCTCTACCTTAGTATACCACTGATGGTGCAGTTAAGTGAAGAAAGGATGTGTCAAGTTGCGAATTGATAAATAATATCAAGTATGATTGGTGATTGGTGATTGGTGATTGGTGATTGGTGAGGCGGCGTACCATAGGTATGGCCGGCGGCGGGCACACGACGCTCGCAGAGCTCGCTGTCGTCCGCCGCGGCGGCGTACCATAGGTATGGCCGCCGCCCGCGCCGCCAGCTTATCATAGTAAGTCTGACAGTGGGGTTCTGCGCCTACGAATTTAGGTTTCCTATTGAATTTAAGGGATTCCAAAGATGATAGGTGAAATCCTTATCCTTTAACCCAGTACTTAAATAGGCATTCGAATTGGGAGTTTTCTTCTTACCTAAACAGCAATCTCCTAAAAGCATTCCTGTAATAACATCTCGGATAAAAGGAGGGAACACAATAGCAGCCTTTTGAGCCTTTGTAAGGGTTTTCCGCGTAGCTTGAGCCTTTGGCAGGGATTGGGGCCCTGTTGAGATTGTATGTAGATTTTAATCAGTCCCCTACAATTCCTACAGAATCGAATTGATCCCAAAGGTGTTGCACAAACTCTTTGTCTTTGCTGGGGGATTTTAAGACGAGCTCCATTTCCGCGCTTGAGAATTGTCCCGTCGGATAGTAACATTCAAGAAATAAGTTGTTGAGTTTTAGGAGGAATCACTATGGCTGCTTTTTTAGCCTGTGTGAGCAGGGGTGGCTGGAGATTTTGGCTGTGCGGAATGAGAACCAGAAGGAAAAGAAGTTAAAGAAGGTGAGGAGCAAGTCGAGAAATACCCCGAAGAACCAGAAGTGGCCGGTGCAGAGACGGCAGTAGTCGAGCAGGAGGACTCCGCAGAGTTAGAAGAAGTCGAACAATAAGATGAGGAAGACGCTGAAGATTCAGCCTGCTGAGATGAAGAAGTGGGAGCAGCAACAGTAGAAGAGGCCCGAGCACCCGCAGGGGTGCTATTAAAACCGTGAACACCCATAAGAGCTGCAATAGCCTGAGCAACATAAAGTGCATACAATACTTTAATAGATGTCTTTTGTGACCGTCTGAGAAGCCCTTTGGGTTGGAGATAATAGCCTCAACACGAGAGCCAATCTTACGGTTTCTATCAAGCCATTTTAATCGAAAGGAATCGGTAGTCATAGTGTAGAGTTGTAGAGTAATTAGTCTTTCTTAAAACATCCGATAAAAGGCACTAGCAGTCTTCACCGCTGAATAGGCCTTTGAACGTCGCTGCCCAGGACTTACTCCGAAAAACAGCTCTCACAAAGTGGGTTAATTCCCATCATTGTGTATAACACCTTTTTTCTTGAGAGTAGGGATGGGGGCTTTATTTAATCAAAGTAGAAGATAGCTAGGGTGAATATCTTATGGCAAAGGGGGGCGGTATTTTTAAGGTTGAAGAGGATTTTAAAGTAGCGAGATCAAAGAGGGTATTCTCGAGAACACCAATAAGAGGCACCAGGAATAGGAAATAAGAAAAGAAAGTCAAACTAGTACAGAATTGCCCCATTTGTATATAAGGAGGCACGGGGTGGTTACCACCTAACCACAATAGAAGGAAGAAGTTGGCAACGAGAGCCAAACAGAGAAACGCATTAAAGGACGGAAGGCGTAAGAGCGAATACGGCTGGTATCCAGAAGAGGTAAAGCGAAAAGGATTAGGATCGAAGACAGCATTGCTAGTACTCCTAAAACTTTGGAAGCTATCGCGCGAAGAATAGCATAGAAAGGGAGAAAATTTGTAAGGAATACAGCGGAGGATGGCGTAGAATGGGAGGAAGTTTGACAGAATAGTGCCTATTACTCCCAAGTTTATAGACCATCGAAGGGTGCATGTGCTCTCTTACCAGTTCACGGAGTTTAGGCATAGAATCCTTAGTAACATAGATGCGCGGCCCCTGTTTTGTCTGGTTAATTGTGCAAATTAAACCAAACTTTCCTTGAAGAGTCTCAACTAGCAGTTGGACATCCTCAGTAGAAAAGCCATAAGTGCAAAGTGTTAAACCCGGGCCCTTTTTGGTTCCATCGTCGCTCAGCCAGAAAGCTAAGCCCACAGGGGTTAAGAGATCCCATATGTTAAGGGGGACTGTTTTTTACCCCTTCAGCTGTATAAAAGTAGGAATGGTAGAGATTAAAGCAAGGTAAAGCAATAGTGGCAAAATTAAGAGACTTAAAGATAGTATTGCAGCCGGACAATCGGTGCTCCTTTTTGGTGAGGGGCACCAATGCAAAAGGGTTGGATTAGATTGACACGATAGTAAAATCAAGTAATTAGATTGAAGATTTACCATATTTAAGGCGAGAATTGGCAGTAGGACTGCGCCGCTCGATGTGAAGGTCTCCTAGGCACAAACCAACTAAACCCTCTTTTTGGTGTTGGGTAAGGGTAATTGCCTCCCTTTCCTTCTTGCTTAGCCTTTTCCCTTTTCCTTTTTCGCTAGAAGCAGCAGAACCCTTTTTTTGAAGGGTTACCCGAGGAGGAGGTTGAATAGCCCCGCCTAGCCCTGCTTTTACCCAGGTCCCCGGGGGGATTTTTTAAGGGGCTTTTTAGTGTTGGGGAGAGTAGCAATATCAAAGAGAGTATTTTCAACTACACCGAGACCAGGTACCAAGACTAAGAAATAAGAGAAATAGAAGAGCGTACAGAATTGTCCCAGTTGAACATATGGGGGTTCGGGATGTTGGCCCCCGAGCCACAGGAGAAGGAAGAAATTAACCACAAAAGCCCAGAAAACTAGGCGGGCTAAAGGGCGGAAAGCACAAGAACGGAGACGCGATGTATCCAGTAAAGGAAGTGCGAAAAGGATAAGGATAGAGCTTAACATAGCAACTACCCCCAAAAGTTTTGAAGGAATTGAGCGGAGGATTGCATAGAAGGGAAGGAAATAGAACTCAGGGATAATGGAAGCGGGGGTCTGCATAGGGTTAGCCGGCATATAGGCTAAAGGGTCGCCTAGAGCATTGGGCATAAAGAAAACAAAGATAGATAAAACCAAGAAGAAAGCGAAAAACCCCACTAGGTCTTTTAAACTATAGTACGGATGTAAAGGGATCCGGTCAAGCTTACTAGTAATACCTATGGGGTTATTGGAGGCATTCTCATGGAGGGCAATAAAGTGCATCATGACTAACGCAGTTAGGATAAAAGGTAACAGATAATGTAAGCTAAAGAAACGATTTAAGGTAGGCTGGTCTACTGAGAACCCACCCCAGATAACATTTTTATTATCGATATAGCATTTAACTATATCTTCTCATTATCACTAATGAGATTAGACTATGTCATCAACCTTCCCAAACCTTACTAAGATTTGGTAATGTTGTTGGGCACTCGTGTCCGGATTATTGCTAGTGCAGCTCACCGATTAGTCGTTGAACGTTCGTATACCTATAAAGCACTGATATACGCTTCGCTGCAAATTGTCTCATTTAATAGAGAGTTCTTTGCAATTCACCCAATTTGCTATTAAGCTTTTTTCAGCTTAAAGGAACTCGTTTTATCTAGATTTATATGTTTATTTTATTTCAGGCAGTTTAAGGTTACAATATCGTGAGCTTTTCGAAGATCATTAATCCATTTAATTATATTGTGTGAGCTTGTGACCAATAAGAGGATGTAGACCGGAGAAAGAGAAAAATTCAACTACCATTTGAATATCTTTAACAGAACTAACAATTAATTTTTAATGACCTCCAACATTTTCAACTTTTGTATTTGTTTTAAATACAATTTTAAATGCTTCAAATAATAGTAAATGAGTTCGTTGTCGTAATGAAAAGCAAATATCTTTATTAACCTTATTGAAAAATTATCCTTCTTGTTAAATTAACTTTTTAGATCATATATATTTCTAATATGTACTAAGTTATATTCAGTTTGATTTACATTATAAAATTATTTATGATTTTTTAAACCTAATTTATACAACATCGAATCGTGCATATAAGGTATAACGATTTTTCGTAAAATTTCCATTGATTTCGCTCGAATAGTGATTCTAGGTTGAGTAGGTGAATTAAATCTTAAAATACAATCAATATTATAACGAATTTTAAGAACATTCATAAGTTTTGCAACATCTTCAACTTTATAAGAATCAGTACAAATAATTAAACCATGAGATCTAGCTACTCCATCACCTTGAATCCAATGAGCTAACGCTGCTGGAGTTAGTAAATCGTAAATATTTTCTGGAATTACTTTTACTCCGTTTACATAAAATAAATTATACATTTCAGTAAAACAAGGCAATGCACGTGTATGAAAATTCATGGAAATTGTTTTTTTATCTAAACGTTTACTTATTTTTAAACTTGGTAATTTAGAACAATAATGAGACAATAAATTAAATACATACCAAAAATATGGAAAATGATTTAAAGATTGTTTAAATTGTAGTTGAGCATTCCAATGAGGTTTACCCTTATGTAACCACGCGTCAGAAAGAATTAATCCAACTATAATATCATAATAATATGGAGGTAATGTAATGATATTATTCATTAATTTAGTAAATTTAGGATAACCTACATTGGATGTTAAATTAGATCCCCATATTACTAATGCAGTACAATTATTATTGATTCTATTAGTTAAATTAGTTCTTATTAGATTTGTATAATAATTTTTAACTAATTTGAATAAAATTTTAGATAACATATTCTTAGTTCTTTTTAATTTTAATGGATTATCTAAAGTCATAGTAAACCCTACAATCCAGTTAAGGAAAAAAGGTAATTTAGTATAACCTTCCGCTGTTTCAGGTAATTTATTATAAACAGGAATAACAATAGGTAATTCAGAGTATTTTTTAATGCCATTTAATAGAATGAACATTACTTGATAAAATTGTGCTCGACGTGTGTCAGTTAAAAAGTATAAATTATGATGAAGAATTAGTGGAAATACAATAATTTGTAGATCTGTTCGAGAAATAACTAATTTTACAGTATTAATTTTAGGGAATCTGTCGATACGACCTACTTTCAGTACCGAATGAATATACTTAATTAATTCTAATTCTCGCATATCCAAAGAGATAATAAGTTGAATACGAATGTAACCTGCTGGTGTTTTCGTGATAGAAAGATATCCATCACCATCAATTAAACCCATCAACATAGATAAAAAACTGTAAGAAATATTAAGTGCGTCTCGTTTATCGTTTTCAGTTCGTAAAGTAGCTCTATGTAGAGCTTTACTATTTACTGTACCGATCGTAGGTAAAACACTTGAATAAATAAACATATTTTCTAAATCTGAGAATTCTACTAGGTCTTTACCAATCCATGGCAGGGCGGATAATAGATTGGTTATAACAGCACCGGCCCAGTAGCTCATCTGGTGGAAGGGCAGCACGTAGCCAAGAAATGCAGTTACGATCATAACAAGGAAGATGACTACTCCTATTGACCATAGAAGTACGCGAGGGGAACGGTAGGATCCATAATAAATTGCTTTACCTATGTGGAGGTAAACGAAAATGAAGAAGAAAGCAGCACCATTGGCGTGTAAAAAGCGGATTAACCATCCATTAGTTACATCTCTTGTGAGATGTTCGACCGAGGAGAAAGCTAAATCAACGCTGCTAACGTAATGGAAGGCTAGTGTCACCCCCGTTATGATCTGTAGCACTAGGCAGGTTCCTAAGAGTGACCCGAAGCTCCAAATATAGCTCAGGTTAGAGGGGGCGGGGGAATCTATAAGATAGGCATTGGGTATAGTGAGAATAGGATGGGCTTTGAGTAATTTCATGTAATTGTGACTAAATCGAGTAACTTGACTTTTCTTTTCATACTTTCTTTCCTCCACTAAAAATACCAGTCTTCACCGGTGAGTAGGCAGTTTAATGTCATTACCCAGGACCCCGATCATAACCACAAAAGAAAAGGTAAGTATCGGGGGAATTTGTAAGGAAATTAAGTTTGAGTAGCAGGATCGAACATAAAAGCCAGGAAAGAGCAAAAGCTAAAATGGATATAACTCCAGTCCTTAGAGGCCTTCTCTATAGGCCATTGTAGGAGGAATATGGGGTGCCACTAAAGCTTGCAATTTGGTAACAGGGCTTCACAATCCGGATAGGTATTGGTCTTACCAGAACTATTAGAAAACCGACTAGAATTAATACCATACTTATCGAGGAGTATCGAGCGTAGAGTGTAAACCTAATCAGCTGTAAAGGATTCTGTACAGAGGATTACACTCCCATCCCGTTTTTCAAAGGATCCATATGAACTGATCCAATAAGCAAGAGCGATGGGGGGTTAAAAGTTCTCCTATGTTAGAAGGAATAACTTTGATGTTCTTCCCGTCGACACGTTGGTACCATATAGAATGTAAATCAGTAAAGAAAGGAAGAGCACGAGAATAAAAGTACCACGTTATATAGGTTTTATTAGTCGCCTTGATAAACTCAGAGACTGTCCGAGGCTCGGCTGCAGCAATCCCTGAGGCTTGAAAGATTTCATCAAGGTGGATTACGGACTCATTCTTTATCTTGCTGTTTAATTTGTAATCGCGTATTACCCTTCCTATAGCCTTTTGGGTAGACGATTGTCGAGTCTCCCAGTTGCATCCGACACTGACAAATCCTGTTTACTCTCCTCACTGAAGACTATTGCAGCTTTTTCTGCTTTGGTAAGACGTTTTCGTTTGCGAGTGTGTTTACCCTTAGGGTCCCCGGCTGAAATGAAGAATAAGGGGGTTAGAATTAACTTGAGGGGGCGGGCTGCGGCGCGGCGCGGCGCGGGCGGCGGCCATACCTATGGTACGCCGCCGCGGCGGACGACAGCGAGCTCTGCGAGCGTCGTGTGCCCGCCGCCGGGCCGCAAGCTCTGGGACCTCTTTGATTCTAGAGGCATTGTCGGGCAGAACCCAAAGAGCAAAAAAGCATTATTAAACCTAGTGGTAATACTCGAACTGCGTATCAATTTGTGACATTCACCCGGGACTCTCCCTTACTTTACTAACCTATATCATCAATGGTACGCGTTAAAGGAAGGTAAAAATGTGAAAGTAATTCCTTCCAACATGAAGTTTCTGACTTGTTGACCCTGTGAGTATTGCTTATTGGGCTTGCGGGGAGTCCGATTCATTATTTATTGTGCCCCTCAGTTGATAAATCCCCCTACCAGCCATCCCCACCACACCCTCTGTTCCTTTCCCCAAAAAAGGGGCCTACCCAAGAAGTAAGATACTAACCCTGTCCCTATGAAACCCACACTGTCAAACTTACGCCATGACCTTTCTCGAGCAGCTAAAGCTGCTATTGACTTCCCACCCTTTCTCCAACAAGTTATCACTGGTTTAATTCGTAGGCGCCGCATCGCTTCAACGCCCTTCCGGCGGCCGCCTGTAAAGATGCTCATCTTAAGATAGAGCAAAAGGATTTTCCCTTTGTTCAATGGATCTGGAATCTTTTTGACTCTATTGGCAATTTAGGGGCTCCTCCTTATACCCTAATCGCACAGATTCCAAACGGGGTTTCTCTAGTACGACTTTTGCCTTCACTACTTTTACCCTCCCTTTTTTGACTGGATTATTTAATATCTGGTATCGTAAGGTTGATGGGAAGAACATCAAAGTGCTGCCTGCTAAAAGAGGGGCTCTGGTGACTCCTGTTGCTATTGCCTTTTTTTTTCAGGGGATGCGGCCTTAGTACGCCCAAGGGCAACTCCACTCAAGTACAGGGGGAATCAACTGCTGGTAATACCGTACACAGGAAGTTGAACCCATAGGTTAGTTTTTCCCAGCCGGGTAGTGGAGTCGAACCACTATCTTTCGTTTACAAGACGAAGGCTTTACCATTAAGCTAACCCGACTATCAGTTTAAATTAAGGGGAGCCCTGACAATAGGACAACCTCAGATTTTGAGGACATAAGAAACTTGACAAGGAATAAATAGCTAAAATCAAGATAAGGAACTCTTAGTAAGAATAAAGGGCGAATTTTAGAAGTAGATGCAGATTTACAGAGGGAAAGGGTCCTTAGAGCCCGGCCGGCGGCGGGCACACGACGCTCGCAGAGCTCGCTGTCGTCCGCCGCCGCGGCGTACCATAGGTATGGCCGCCGCCAACACGATAGCGCATACTGGAAGGAAGCTGGGGTTTAACTATATGCTGTACCTGATTCCTTAAGTTTGGTAACTTCCCGTTTCGGTATAGTATTCGGTACTGCTCTTTATTTTTATTACCGGCTTAAATTCGACTAGAATCTATATTGAACTTCTCTAAGAGTATAGAGCGTAGAGTGTAAACCTCCTAGGAGTAAAGGAATGAGTCGGAATCTCTATTCTATCTTGGCTTTTTTCGTAATGGCCGTCGCCGCTGAGCCAGTAAGCAAGAGCCCGTACGGCGTGAGGGTTTCATCAATATTGGAAGGAATAACTTGAACATTTTTCCCCTCAACTTCTTTGTATCATTGGTTATACAGCTTCGTAAAGAAAGGCAGAGTGAAGGTGCGCGTCCTTAGTTTGAGCGGGAATTCTGAGGTTGGCATCGCCTAAAATAATTCTGTAATTACCTCGTTAATCTGGTGGTCTGTATACAACCTTTAATCAAGAGCGGCTTTTTGAGCTTTGCTAAGCCGTTTCGGGGAGAGTTTACCTTTACCTTTGGTGAGTTTACTGAGGAAGAGGGAGAGCCCATCTCGTTAGATGACGGACAACAAGAAGCAGAAGAAGAGTCTAAAGAAGCAGAAGGTGAGGAGCTAGGTGAGGGAGACTGGGAAGAAGAAAGAGGAGCCAGAGTAAGAGCGATAAGGACCACGAGAACAGCTAGGATAATGAACAGCAGAGGGGCCAATAGAACCCCCGGCAGAGAAAATAGGAGAGTTACCCTATTTCGGCCCGAACCCAGAGGGACCACGAGAAGGGTTAGGAGAGGCAGAGAAAACAGAAGAGGAAGTTTTCGGCCCGAAGGAGAGCACACGCAAGAGAAAGGAGGGGATGATGAAGACAATGATGATGAGGTAGGAGCAAAATAGAAACCACGATTCACGGGGAAATGTGGATTCTTTCATATAAAGAGTAGGACCAGTGAGGATTGGCCAAAAGAAATAACCTGAAAACAGAATTATTGGGCCTAGAATGACCCCGGTTACCGCGTCCGTATAGACAAATGGGGATCGCCAGTATTCTTTACTGGAGTTCAGATTGGGTCAATGGCAGTGGGGTTAATTTTCAAGTTTCATAGTATAAATCCATATAGGCATAGCGGTGGAGTAGGCCTTAACTGAATCTAATAGACTCAGAATCTGGGGAAACCAGAGGCCAATACACTCTGGTTTGGACCAGAGGTAATAAGCCTTTTAACGTCATGCTCAGGACTTGATTTAATGGTTTCGCCCTTTAGGGCTCTTAAGATGCCTTTTAATATCAAACAGGGATTAGGGCAATTGATGGTTTGACATTCCAGATCGTTGCGGATAGGGCTTATCTATCAGGCTGGAGTCCGGGGAGCTGTTTAATGAAAGGAAAGGTGTTAAGAAAATGTAATAAGGGGTTGAGTTAGGCACTTCTCCCAGCCCATGTACCAGGACACCTTGGTTTAATCCTAAGATCCTTCGGTGCAAAGTAGAAAATGCTCTTGGAGCGGCTCGGTCGCTGCGGCTGTGGCAGCTTCAATAAAACTCAAGGAATTATAGTAAGATATACTGATTCCTTTACTCCGGCGCAGGTTTACACTCTACGCTCCGTTCTCCTTGATAGATATGGTATTGAATCTACTCGGTGTGCTCATGTTAAAGCTAAAGACCAATACAGAATTCGCATTCCTAAGCGAATGGTCCCTAAACTACAGCAATGGGTGAACCCGTTCATCCCTTCTATGATGGCTTACAGAGAAGGTAGGGGCTTCCTGTTCCCTCTGATTCTTAATTCTCCCTAAAAATTCCCCCCACACTGAAGACTTTATAAGTGTTCCCACTGGTAAAACCAGTGTATAGGCCGCGTTGTGATCAACCTTTTGTATTTGTTTTTAAATCGTAAGATTTCTTTTTAACTCCTATAGCCCTTGCTTATTGGATTAGTGGGATGGGACATTCAATAAGAGGGATGAGGCAATTCAAATTTCTACAGAATCGTTCACTGCTGCGGAAGTTGACCAACTTCGGTCTGTTCTACTTGAGAACGTACAATATTGAGTCTACTCTAATGTTGCTAATAAAACTAAAGATCAATATCAAATCCGTATTCCCAAAATAGAGTTCCCAAAAGTACAGCGGTTGGTTTCTGCCATTATGCCTTCTTCAATGCTCTACAGGGTAGGACTCTAAGACCCTTTCCTCTTTGGTTTGTTGCCTTTGTCAGTGGTTCTTACTCTACTTTGTTGCTTTCCTTTGCTTGACTTTTCTTAAACTCCTCTAAAAATTCCCCCCAGGTTAAGGCTCTCGGGAATCAAAGGTGGAAAGATTTCTCCTCGAATCTCTGTTGTTGGCTTTGTTCTCCAGGACTCCGGTTCCTCCATTCGCTTTGTCGCTGCCGGTTCATTACCGCGTCCTCTCTCTACGAGACGTTAGGTTAGTCTTCTTCCTCGTCTTCGGGGGCCCTCAAGGTAAAGCAAAACCTAAACGGCTCACCAAAGCTGACAAGGCTGCTATTGAGTTTCCTCCTTATATTTAAGAGGAGATAACCGGGAGGATCTTGGGTGACTCGACGATACTCTAACCAAAAGGTTATGGGAAAGGAAATGCTCACCTTCAAATTAAACAGAAAGACAAGGAGTTGTTTATCACCTTATGGTCTTTTCCAACCTCTTGGTATTGTGGGTACTGGGCCTAAAGAATGCTCTTATTTCCATAAAGGCACCGGCAAAAGTTACACCGCTTTCTACCTTTTTGACTTTCACTCTGCCCTTCTTTACTGAGCTATTCCAGGTTTGGTATATACATTGTGATGGAAAGAAAAGCTCTACCTTCTAACATACCTGAGCTTGGAACTCCTAGAGCGGTCCTTAGTGGATATCATCCTACGGTTCCTTCCATAAAAGAGATAAGGTGGTAATTATATCTACTGATTCTTTCTCACCAGAAAAGGTTGCCCTATTACGCTCTATACTCTTAACTAAGGAATTCAATCTACTCGGGTTTCTGCTGGCAATCAAAATAAAACCTATACCGAATACTATAGCTAAGGCCTCAATGGCTACCTTACAGGAGCTGGTTGCCCCTTACATACCTCGGATTATGGCCAATCGTGTAGCCCTTTTCTTTTGACTTTTCTTAAACAGCCTAACAAGGCACTGATAAAAATCCCCCCAGGACCAGGAGTTGCCATCTTAGTATGACTTATCTGGGGCTATGGGTCTTTAATAGTTTGTATTTAGCACCCTTAGCTCTCCGGGTAGCCATCTATGTGGAATTTTTGTTTGTTTAATTATTAGTAAATGTATAGGGGGTATAAAATATGCCCGTAGACAGAGGCAGATATACAGTTCTTATTATTTGAATTTTGGAAAAACCCTCAATACATGGCGCCTGCCTCGCCTATTTGGCAAGTCTAGGAAAATTAGAGCTCGTCGTTCCGGATCCCCGATATAAAATATCATTTCACAACTTTATCAAATGAAATATTAGTTAAATAAATGAACGCCATATAAAAGAGTAATGTCCTGTATATAAGTCCAATCACTTAGCGCAAAAAAAATCCTCATATTTAAATCTTACTATTTTGACCCTTAAGGGAACCCTGGCGCCCTGACAATAGGAGAGGGGCGAATCGAATCGAACTGCCAACTGGATCCATAGGCCCTGACAATAGGAGTGGGCAGAATCGAACTACCGCCTTGTACTTGTAAGATACCCGCTCTACCGCTGAGCTACACTCCTTATGGTTGTCTATAGCAATTAAAATCCAAATGGGGGGAATTTTTAGGGATAAAAATGGGTACTAAAGAAAAGAGCTAATGAGGTGGTTAAAGTCCGACTCTGTAGGCCATCATTGATGGTATAAAAGGCTCCACGAGGTGCTGTACCTTATAGACTTCGCGTCTTGGAATCCGTATAATGTACTGGTCTTTCCCTCTATCATGAAGGTTGCGGGTAGAATGAATATTCAACTTCTCTAAGAGTATAGACCGTAACTGGTCAACCTCTGCAGCAGTAAAGGATTCAGTATGAATTTTGATTTCCCCTTTAGTCTTATCATAGTGTCCATAGAGGGTGGGGAATTTTGAAGAATTGGAATTTTGAAGAATTGGAATTCTTCAGAAGAAGAAGAAGGCAGCCCTACGCGATAACGCATAATAGTAGGAATATGGGGCTTAACTATATGCTGTACCTTAATAACCTCCCGTTTTGGAATTCTTATAATTGATTGCTCTTTATTTTTATTGTAAAGACAGCGAGTAGACTCAATATTCAAATTATTAAGAAGGGCAGCTCTTAATGTATCAACCTCTTAGGAGTAAAAGAATGAGTTGCGGTTTCTATACACCCGTCTCTCTTATTGTAATGCCACTCCCCACTAAGCCAATATGCTACGAGCTCGAGGAGTGATAAAATAAGTAATGTTAGAAGGTAGGACCTTGATGTTTTTTCCATCTTCTTTTTGTATACCACTGTCGATGAAGTTAAGTAAAGAGGGGCAGTGTAAAGGTAGAAAAATACCAGGCTGTATGGGTATTGCCCGTTTTAGGGTGAGTATAGCTTATCATCCTGGTTGGGGCTCCTACAATTCCGGCTCTATTAAAGAAATCCCAGAGCATGCGGCCTTGCGGCCTTGCGGCTGCGGCTGTGGCCGTCCAACCCTGTTGGGTCAGGCGGCGGGCACAGCGACGCTCGCAGAGCTCGTCTGTCGTCCGCCCGCCGGCCACAGCGGGCACACGACGCTCGCAGAGCTCGCTGTCGTCCGCCGCCGCGCCGCCGGCTCCTAGAGAGGTCTCTCGTTTTCTAAAGAAGACTGGTAAAAGCTACAGTGCTTATAAATTCGAGACCTTTACACTGCCTTTCTTCACTGAGTTATACAAGATTTGGTATAAAAATGTAGAAGGTCAAAATATTAAGGTGTTACCTTATAACATACGGGCCCCGCTGAGCCAATAAGCCAAAGCAGTAGTTGTCAGGAGGTCAGCTATATTAGCAGGAATGGTTTGAATATTCTTGCCCTCAACTTTTCGATACCATTGGGAGTGTAATGAAGTAAAGTATGGGGGGGAATTTTTAAGGAAATATCTCAAAAGATACTAAAATAGAAATAACCAAAACGAGGAAAGCAAAAGCAAGAGGAAGAAGGTAACACCAACAGAAAACCATAAGCTGGTCGAATCGGACACGAGGGAGGGATGCTCTAGTCCAAATATAAAAGAAGAAAACCGCACAAGATTTGAAACCCAGGAATAAGGACTCAGAAATGACATTGGAGGGTAATCCTAAGGGCGGAAGGTATCCCCCTAAAAAGAAGATACTAGTTAATGTAGACATGAGTAAAATATTACCATATTCAGCAAGAAAGAAAAAGGCAAAAGGCAGGGCAGAATGCTCAACCATAAAACCTGCGACAATGCTTGATTCGTCCTCGAGAAGATCGAAGGGGGTTCGACCCGTCTCAGCCAATATAAGGATTACCCATAACAAGGCAGCCGGCAAAAGCGGCAGTATTAGCCAGACCCCTCGTTGAGCCTCAATGATCTGAAATAGGGATAGGGACCCTATTGTTGAGACTACCATTAAAATCACCGTGGCCAGAAGGAGTTCATAGCTAATAAGTTGAGCAGTACTTCTTAATGATCCAAGGAAAGCATATTTAGAGTTGGCTGACCAACCGGCAAGCAGGACCCCATAGACTCCTAAAGACGATACGGCCATGAGGAATACCACTCCTAGGCTGAGATCCGCTAGGGCAGTACCCTTGGCAAATGGAATGGCCACCCAACCCATTAAACTTAGGGACAAGCTTAAGAAGGGGGCTACTAGGAAAATCACTTTCTTGGCTAAGCTAGGAATGATAGGTTCTTTTAAGAACAGCTTTAACCCGTCAGCAAAAGGTTGAAGAAGTCCATAATAGCCCACTACGTTGGGTCCTACCCGGCGCTGCATAGACCCCATGACTTTCCGTTCAGCAATGGTCATGAACGCAATACTAAGTAAAAGAGGAAGCACCAGAGCTATTGATTCTAGGAATAGGGATATCATAGATGCAAAGTTGAAATAAACTGACTACTTGGGAGGGTAGAAATTAATTGAAAGGCCAACACGATACCGCATTGAAGCAGGAATATGCTCACCAACAAGGGACTGTAAGGTAGGTAGTGAGTCCTTACCGATCCGAATACGATACTGCTCCTTAGTCCGGTCGTGGGTAATCCGGGAAGAATTAATACCATACTTATCGAGGAGTACAGAGCGAAGAAGATCGACCTCGGCGGGCTAAAGGAGTCAGTGCATAACACACAGCCCCATTGTCCTTTTGGTAATAACCGTCCGAAGCACACCAGAAAGCCAGAGCAACAGGAGTCAATAGATCAGCAATGGTTGAAGGGAGAACTTAATATACTTCCCGTCTTTTACTACATACCAAACCTTATGTAGTGTAGCTAAGAAGGGAAGTGTCAAGCTACCAAAAAAGTAGGCAATATAGGTTTTACCAGTTCGTTTATCATATTGCTCAATAGTACAAGGCAAAGCCCCTACGATTCCTATTGTATTAAATAGGTTCAAAAGAAGGAAAACAAATTCTTTATCCTTCTGTTTAAATTGTAGTCGAGCATACTGTCCTATCATTCTTAAATGACCATCACCCAGAAGGATACCGGTGATTACTTCTAAGATGAAAGGAGTAAACTCGATGGCAGCTTTAGCCGCTTTCGATAGGAAATGGCGGAACAATGGTAAGGTAGCAACCATGTGGCAAAGAATAAAGTTAGCCCATCGAAGACGGGGCAATCTACAAGGGGCACTAAGATAAATCTAGCTAATAGGGAGGCCGAGGGCCTTGGGGGAGAGGGGGAATTTCAAAAGAAAAAGGCAAAAATAAAGGATTCCCAACAGGAATATGAGTAAGAGTGTTTTAGTCTCTGTATGCTGAGCAGGAGTAGCAGTCATATGTTCATAATAAGTATCAGACTCTATAATACCGCCCTTAATCTTGTTAAATTCTACAGCATTGCCGTAAAAATCAAAAGATTGTTCACATGTTAGGCCCATATTTAACAATGTTTCTAATTTCATTATTCATTTTAATTTTCTTTCATTATAATATCCCTTTTGTTTTCCGGAGGGGGTAGGAGAGGTCCTCAAAAGGGGCTCCATTTGGCCATAGTCTCGATTAACTATGACAGGTTCAATCTAAATCCCCCTTTAAACCCTTTCTAGGTTTAAATGACGGCTTACACGCCATACCGTTGCGGATAGCGCTATTCTAAGGGGCTGGAGTCGGGGGAGCCTGAAAGGATTGATTCTCCAAAAAAGAGGCAAAAGGGAAGGGAACTATGACACCACGAGTGAAAGAATAAGTCCCTCAATTTCTTTAGAATAAAAGAGGAAAAAGGTACAGGGGGGAATTTTGAAAGGTTAACTAGAGAAAATTAAAGAGTATATAGAAGATTAGAAACTGAAAAGTGGATACTGTCAAGAATAAGGTTTGGGGCTATGCCTAGCACCACGGTTAAGAACAGCGAGGGTTGCAGAAGAAAGAACTCTCTGCGCGAGAGATCAACAGAAGGTTTAAGGTAGAGGGAAAAGGCGCCAAAACACACTCTGTTGAAAAACCAGATGCTATAGGCAGCGGTCAATACTACTGAAGAGGACGCAAGGACGGTTAACAATGGATTCCGTTGGAACGCTCCTAAAAGGGACAGGAACTCACCAATGAAATTTCCTGTTGCGGGTAAACCCATATTGGCCAGAATGAATAGAAAGAATAAGAGAGAAAATAGAGGCATAATAAGGGCTAAACCACGGTAGTATGGGAGCGTATATGTGTGCCACCGATCATATATAGCACTAACGCATATGAAAAGTGCGGGGGAAACGATTCCATGAGCAAAAGACAACATTATAGCCCCTTCAATCCCCTGAATAGTATTAGAAAAGATTCCCATTACGGAAATAGCCATATGGGAGATTGAAGAGTAGGCTACAATGCTTTTGAGATTTTCTTGACGTAAAGTCGCAAGGCAAGTGTAAAGGATGGAAATAAGACAAAGAGTATAAACTAAAGGTGTAAAGTAGAAGGAGGCCTCGGGTAGGAAGCCAATACAAAGCCGGAGGTAGCCATATGTAGCTAGTTTTAAGATGAGACCAGCCAGGATGAGGGAGCCCGCTAAAGGGGCATTAACATGGGCAAAAGGCAGCCACAGATGGAGGGGGACTAAAGGGGTCTTTATGGCTAGTGCCAAGAAGAAGCCTAACCAGATATAACGTTGAACAGAAGGGTCAATACTTACAGTAGTAAGCAGCTGTAAATCAGTAGTTCCTGTTGCCATATATATAACTACTATACCTAATAACATAAACAGGGAACCAAATAGAGTGTATAAGAACAAAAGGAAAGAGGCTCTAACCTTACGTTCCGTCTGTCCACTGGACCATATACCTATCAATAGAAATAAAGGGATAAGGACGCTCTCGAAGCAAATGTAAAATAGCAGCAGGTCAACCACCACGAACAGAGCGATAAGGAGCGTCTCTACCACTAGTAGCGCTATCAGGAAAGAATTAACACCCGGGCCAATAATCCCCGTAGTTAAGGGGTTACTGCTTAGGGGAGTATGCCAAGTAGCAAGGATACAAGTTGGTATTATGAAGGTAGTCAGTAATACGAAGAACAGAGAGATACCATCGAGGCCTATAATAAAGTGGCAGAATGATGTTGTTGTTTTGTTGGTAACAGTAGTCCAATCCTGAACGAACTGGAACTGGGCGGTATTCCCGTCAAACTCAGCCCAGAGCACAAGGGATAGTGCAAAGTTAGCTAAGGAAGCCCCTAAAGCTACTTTCTTACTCTGGCTCTCATTAGAGGTTACCAGGAGGATAGCGGCTATACCGAGAATAGGTATAAGGAGTAGTATTGATAGCATGATTCTTTGTTTTGGTGTTTTACTTCTTGGGTAGGCCACTCCAATACCTTTTTCCGCTCTATACCACCACTTACTGGGGCTAAGATAGATGACATACAAAGGACTCATGGAGCCTGACTAGGGTAGTACGGCAAGGCGGGCGGCGCGGCGCGGCGGCGTACCATAGGTATGGCCGCCGCCCTCTTTTAAACGAGCAGTACTAATGTAAGCGGAGGATAGAGGCATTGCTGCACTAGGAAAGAAGATGGTTAATAATAGCATGACAGCTTCGGTTAAGCTGTTTCGCCTTTAGGGCTCTTCAGATGCCTTTTAATCAAACAGATATTAGGGCAATTGATGGTTTTACATTCCCAGTTGCGGATAGCACTTATCTAAAAGGGTGGAGGCAGGGGAGTTTGAATGAAAGATGTTAAGAAAATGTGGGAAGATCTTGACAGCCGGAAGGATGTTGTAACGAAGCATCACCTAGAATCATTCTGTAATTAATTCTTTGATTTCCGGAGTGATCAGAATGGCAGCCTTTTGAGCCTTGGTAAGTCGATTGATGGCGGGTTTACCTTGGCCCTTTTTACCAGAGTAAGATTGAGAAGAACCGAAAGAAGATGAGGAAAGCGAAGAAGAAGGCGAGTCCGAACCGGAAGAAGCCGAAGAACCAAAAGTGGCTATAGAATGAGTAGTAAGGTGAGAAGGATTTCGTTTAACTCTAAGGCTAAATTCAGGATTATAACCGGTATGAATACGGCTACGTTTGATAGGAGTAGAGATATAATCATAATTAACATTAAAGAATGTACTTTCATTGTGAAAGGGTTATAGTTAATATTAGTAAAGACCAGATTTCCCTTTAAAATTCAGTAATATCTTATTTTGCAGGGCCTCCCGATTAGGCACAGAACTAGTAAGGAACCACCTAAGAGATTGGGAGATTTAGTAAGTGTATTGAACCGTCCTAAATTGTCAAGAAGAAAACATAGAGCAGCTAATTCTTTATTAGAAATAAAGATGAACCAAATAACGAGGTAAAACAAGAGTAGGTGAAGCAAAGTATAAGAATATTTTAAAATGGACGAGGTTACTCCAAAGCACGGGATTTCAAGCGACCTCTCATATTAAAGAATACATCAAATCCTGCAACACAGTGGCGGGCTGCGGCGGGCACACGACGCTCGCAGAGCTCGCTGTCGTCCGCCGCCTCGCCTCGCACCCTCAGATGAGAGATGTGCTCCGGTACTCATGAGAGTAACAATTTGTCTCCAAATAAGATAGTTCTGACCCTTATGGCCCTGTTGAGGGTAGTTATCGAAAAAGGGTATAATACAGTTAAAACAATCCTTATGAGATTGTACCATAAAGCGCATCATATCACCCCGATCAGGATATAACCCCCCACAGGCAAAGTAGTCACGAATAAGAGCGAGCAATTGAGTATCCCGATTAAGTTGACCGATTTGAAAAATACTTTGATTGGAGTGTGCCCATTTCTAGTGTACTGGCTGCACGTAAATGAGCCCACACCACAAGTTAATCCTGATAACCAATGAGGGTCGAACTCTGCAATAGGGTTGCTGTTTGGTCTTACTATCGGTTTAATGCTAGGAAATGCTGATTTGTAGTGTGTCAGGACCACCCATATTCAAGGTGAATCTAATGGAAATTCTTCTCTAGTCCTGACGGCGTCTTATGAGCCCCGGCGGCCATTAACTGAATGATCTGACACCATCAGTCAAAGTAAATAGTTTCTGAGTTAGTAAAGGATAACTATTCAAATGAGGAATGAGAACCTTAATCACATCATCAAATTTAGTCACTGTAAACACTGCTGAATTTTTAGTCTCATTTACCCTACACTGCCGATACCCCCAAAGAAAGGTTGAACCCTTTGTAACAAAGGGTAATCATGTAGGTGTAACTCAATGGTAAAGACAGCTTGAACTTGGAAACCGGTTCGGTGAGAGGAACTCTTGTTTATTCGAATAGTAAAACAACTCTGTGCATCTGCTATCCCCGTAAGCCACCAGGGATTTAAACCAGAGGAGTTCGAACTACTTTTTTAACTGTTGTTAGGATTAGCCACTCCTTCCAGCTGGCTTGGGTCCGAACCTCCAATCAGCAGAGGTGGAAATACATTGAACAGGGCTAGTGGGTCAAAGATAAGGAAGATAAAGGCTAAAATTATCCACCCTATAGAAAAGACTAGTACACGACTCAGAGAGATAACCTTCCTTACCGTAGAAAGAAGGGAAGTAAGAATAGACAATAGAAGCACTAAGGGTTTAACTCCACAAAAAAAAAAGACTCCACTGAGAACTACAAACAGAAAATTCACGATAATAAAGAGTTGAGTAAGAAAAGGAACTGTAGATGCTAAAAAATAGCTAAACCCAAAGCTAGCTATAATCAAGAGTAGAGGATTCTCCCACTTCGGCGAGCGGAGTAAGAGATAAGACCACAAAAGGAAATCAAAGAGAAGGGGGGAATTTTTAAGGAGAGGCGGCTCGCCGCCGCCAAAGATATAGAAGAAAACATACAAAAATACCCAAACGATATCAACAAAGTGGTAGTATAAAATAGCAGCCTCGTAACCTACATGGTGATGGCGAGTAAGATGGTAGTTGATCAGTCGGTATAATGCCACCATAAGCAGTATGGTACCTACTAAAATATGCAGCCCATGAGCCCCCGTACCAAAGAAGAAACAAGACCCGAAAGCTCCGTCACTAATAGAAAAGGGCGCTTCGTAGAACTCATACCCCTGTACACCAGTGAAGATTAGAGCGAGAGCTATAGTTAAGATAAGACCCATAATAGCTTGCTGCCGTTGGCCAGCGATCAGAGAGTGGTGTGACCAAGTCACAGTGGCACCAGAGGAAAGTAGCAATATAGTGTTTAATAGAGGTAACCCCCAAGGGTTGATGGGCTGAATGCCGGCAGGTGGCCAGTGACACCCTATCTCAACTGTGGGGGCTAGAGCAGAATCGAAGAAAGCCCAGAAAATGGAAAAGAAAAATGCGACCTCTGAGACTATGAAGAGAATTAACCCTATAATCAGACTTCGTTGAACCTTAAGAGTGTGGTGCCCTTGGTATGTGCCTTCTACAAGAATGTCGCGGACCCAAAGCCATATAGTCGCTAGCGTAGCGAGAAGGCCCATTGTTAGAATCGGCCCTCCGTAACTATAACCATGGAAGGCCAGGACAGCTGACAGAGTACAAGTCATAAGCGACATCGAGGCAGCAAGGGGCCATGGAGAAGGTTCAACTAAGTGGTAAGGATAAGGTTGGAAATGTGAATTCATTAAGCTTATTACTTTATTTAGCCAGCAACACCGGCCAGAACATAATCCGGCCACTGGCAGCCCCACCCCCAAGATAAGCCCTATATCAGGGCAACGCTGAAAAGTGAAAGCCCGACTCTATAGGCCATAATTGAAGGGATATGCGGTTTGACCAGATGCTGAACTTTAGCTACCTCTCTTTTTGGAATACGAATAATATACTGTTCCTTAGCTTGATTCTGAGCACAGCGAGTAGATTCAATACCATATCTATCAAGGAGAACGGAGCGTAGAGTGTAAACCTCCGCGGGGTAAAAGACTCCGTTGAGATTACTATATATCTTTGTTTTTTATTGAACGATCCATCCCCTGAGATCCAATAAGCAATAGCACGAGGAGTCAACAGCTCATTCATGTTAGCAGGGAGGGCTTTGATGTATTTCCCATCTTCGGTTGTATATACCAATCTTTATGAAGTTCAGTAAAAAAGGGATGAGTAAAGGTAGAAAAGAGAGTCATGGTATAAGTATTACCTGTTCGTTTATCTAATTTTTATTGAGTTCGAGGGCGGGCGGCGGCCATAGGTAGCCGCCGCGGCGGACGACAGCGAGCTCTGCGAGCGTCGTGTGCCCGGGCGGCGCGCCGGCCGCCGGGAAGAGAACACATGAGGACTCCAATAAGTTGGTACTTAAGTTAGCATGGTAATTTTATTTACTCATAGAGATTGAGCCCCGTTGGCGATAGTAAGCGACTACGACCCCCAAGAAGACAGCACTTTCAGCTCCTGCTACCGCTATAATAAGAACAGCATAACCTTGGGGAATCATGTCATCAAATCTCAAAGAGCAAAGTAGAAAAGCGAGAGCAATGGCGAGCAGCATGAGCTCTATACAGAGGAGCATGGATACGAGGTTCTTGCGGTTAACTATGAAACCCAACAGAGCAATCATGTATAGTAGCAGAGAAAGTGACATGCAAAAATAACCAAAAAATAGCCCGTCGAAGACGGGGCAATCTACAGGGGCCACGATCGACTGAGTCCCTGAAAAAGGTAGCCTCGTCTTATTAAGAATTTGGATATTAAGAGGGGGGGGAATTTTGAAAGAAAAATAAAGAGGGAAATCAAAGAGCCAACCTAAGTAGTAATAGGTAGGTCCTTAAAATGTAGATTAAGTAGTAGATAGCTAGGAAGATTTCAGGGGTTCAAAGGAAAGGACCCACTTGTCACGGTAAACACGATGAGACAAGGCATAATCCCTAAGGGTCCGTATGTCTGCCTGCATTGCAGGCCCTGCTGCTTCAGGGATGCATAGATGGTAATTAGTTCTAGAGTATCTGCGGAATAAACATATAGTTTGCTTCCCTGCGCTTCCCTTATTTTTTTAGGGTTTCCTGGGTATGTTTGTAACCCAAGCTGGAGCCCTGCGGCATGCGGCGGTTGGTAAAATATTGTCAGTTGGGTTCACCTTGTCAATGGCTTTTTGCAGCTTTTTGCTCCAGTTCTATTGCCTGCTCTTTATACTCTGTGATCTCCAGAACAAGAAGCATAAAACGAAGCCATACTTCAATAAGGCTCTATTGATGCGAGAAACCCCACTCTTGAGGCAACCAGAGCTAAAGTCTGAACCGGTTACAAAGATTTACTGATGAGCCAATGTAATAGTCCCCTGATTCAATATTGAACCAAAGGTATACCCCTGCTTTGCCTTTTAAGTCTTTAAGAAGAGACTCTTTCTCAGTGGCAGGGTCATAGACTATAGCCTCTGGGTACATCTCTAAGATTTCTTCTAAGGTATAATGTTTCATAGTGAAAGAGTTCGGTAAACTGTATCTTAGTCAAGGGAAGCCCGTCGAAGACGGGGCAATCTACAGGGGCCACGATTAGGTATGATATTCCATGATAGGAATATCCTATAAATAAATTGGAGCCAGTAAGGGGGGGAATTTTTAAGGAAAGATAAAAAAGAGGGAAAATCAAGTTAAGTAGAGATTGGTAAGTCTTTGAATGAGTGGAACTGAGGAGGGCTAGAAACCAACCACTCTAGCGTAGGAGCAGAGAGGGTAGGAGAAGCAGAAACATTACTCTCGAAGAATTGAGGAACAGCCCAAGGGTTGGCCTCTGCTGAAGAGGTAAGCTGGTCAAAGATAATGTAGAGGAATAAGAAAGTAGCTACAAGGGAGACCATAGATCCGAAAGAAGAGACGGCGTGCCAGCCCGCGAAACTATCGGGAAAGTCCGGCACCCGCCGGGCACCGCCGGCTAAGCCGATGAAATGATGAGGCATGAAAGTTAGGAAGACACCAATAGTTAGCGCCCAGAAATGGATGTGACCTAATAGTTCATTGTAAGGGCGTCCGATTATTTTGGGTGACCAAAAGTACCACCCTGTAAACAATGCGTAAACGGCCCCCATCGACAATACGAAGTGAAAATGGGCGACGACGTAGTAAGTCATGAAACACCATATCTTTCGATATAGTATGGACTATCTCTTTACCCTATCGATCCTATTATTGACCAACAGGAATATATGGCATATAGTCTCTGAGGATCCCTGATAAAAAAGGTTTCCTGCTGATTGCCCTTTGTTCATCCGTTAGGATTTTGACTAAGTATTGCCAGCCTGGATAAAGGGTTACATAATAGGGTGGCTCTGGCTGTGGCGGGCCGGGCGGCGGCCATAGGTACGCCGCCGCGGCGGACGACAGCGAGCTAGCGTCGTGTGCCCGCCGCCGGCCGAGCTCTGCGCAAAAAGACAATACTGAGTACCTAAGGATTTAGGGGAGGGGTCTCTGCATACAGCCAAATTTAGCCACGACACTTACTTTTACTATATACACTATTTTGCCTTTCCCTCATTAAAGACTGCTACAAATTCCTGAAATTGGACCAATTTTTCTCCCCCTAAGCCGATTAAGTCTTTGCGACTTAAGAATTCTATGATCGCAGTCAGAGTTTTACGATTATAGGTCTCTATAAGGTAAAGAGGTTTACGATCTTTAACTGTTATTAATCTGACTTTATTAGGTAGACTAAACTTATATTTAATGGCAACGAGGTTCTCCATTAGATGAGAATCAAAAGCTTGAGAACAGGAGGGGAAATTTTTAAGGAACTAATTAATCACAGTGAGAAAAAGCCTAGAGTGGCTTCAGAGCAGGATAAGGCCTTAAAGGCCAACACGATAGCTCATCGAAGAAGGCATCAGAGAACCTACAAGAGCCTTTAACTTAGGCATAGAGGACTTACCTATAGTATACGGTACTGGCGGGCGGGCGGGCGGCGGCCATAGGTACGCCGCGGCGGCGGACGACAGCGAGCTCTGCGAGCGTCGTGTGCCCGCCGCCGGCCACTTGCTCTAATACTGAAACAACCTTCAGCTGTAGTAAAACCTCCCAACCAATTTTCGAAATAAGGAAGGGATAATATATCAGAGTAAGAGAAATTGGAATGAACAATACTAAAATTTCCTCTCATGGATAGATATTTTTCAACAGAAAGGCTCTTTCTATTAAGAAAACAGAATCTAAAGAATTCATAAGAGTTTTAGCATTAGTTGTTAATAATGGATCATTTTCGATAATAGCTATTACTTTTTCTATCTGTTGCTGATGATCAACCTGTAGAATAACGTACTTGCTATTAAGAGTAATTCTACTATGTTTAAAGCTCTAGACAATTCTTGTAACATCAGTAGGTTGGCTGGGGTAAACTTCAATTTAATTACAACACGGAACTGTAGGATTTTTTCTCCAATGATTTACTTGGATCCATCACCGTCTAGAAGACCTACAAAGAATTGCTTTAGAGCTTCTATGTCAGAGTGAGGCTGATTGAAAGGCATAATAGAGTTTATTAGCGTATCGGGGGAGCATGTGCCTCCAGCCCGGAAAATCCAAAGATACAATCATGTTTATAGGCCTACTCTATAGGCCGTACTAGAAGGGATCAAGGTTTTCACAAGCTCCTGCACTTTGGTACCTCTCTTTTTGGTATTCTTATAATTTATTGTTCTTTTGCTTTGTTATGAGCATACCGTTTAGATTCAATACTGTACTTATAAAGGAGAACGGACCGTAGAAGGTCAACCTCGGCAGCAGTAAAGGAGTCAGTAGAAATGTGTATATACCCTTCAGACTTATGGAAGCTGGCATCGCCGGCTAACCAAAAAGCCAGAGCCCGCGGAGTTAATAGCTGAAAATGATTATAAGGAATTACTTTCAAAATTTTACCATTTACCAATTTATACCACTTAGCATGTAGAAGGGTACAAAATTGTAGACAAACAGTTTCGAATTGATAACTTATCCGTATGTTCCCAGAGGGCTTGATTGTGCTTTTATGACATCTTAAAGGAGCCCCAACAATACTATATTCTCGCATATATCATAAAGATCGGCAGCAAACTCTTGATCTTTCTGCCTCACGCAAAACCGCGCTTCTTTACATCTAGCTGGGATTTGTATGCAACCATCACCACTATCACACCTGTAATGGTCTCATTGAATTCAGGGTCTTGGGATAATTTGGTATTTAGAGCGCGGCCGGCGGCGGGCACACGACGCTCGCAGAGCTCGCTGTCGTCCGCCGCCGCGCCGCGGCGTACCATAGGTATGGCCGCCGCCGGCTCTTTGATCCTTCTTTAGATATTTCTTATTTTTTAGAAGGTTTCTTTTCCTTTCCGGCTCCACCTTCAGTAGAAAGACCTCGTAGGTTTGGTTTGTTTGGTTGCAGGGAAACTCTTGCAAAAGAATTCCAAATCCCAATACCTACTTTTAACATCAGCTCAGGGGCAGCTACACACTTAGCAAATTTTGTAGCAGAATCAATAAAGGGAAGGCTAGTACTAGCTAAGTTTAAAGAATCGTGGAGGGCAATGTCAAGACTGGCATTGGCAAGCGCTATGCCCGAGAGCCCGCCAATGGTGAAAAGAGCTATAAAGCCTAAACTGAAAATTAATGGAGTAGTGAATCGAATGGAACCCCCAAAAACAGTAGCTCAGGGTTCAGCCTTCAATCATTTCAGATTCAGCTAGCTTATCTTCTCAGTATCAAAATAATAGGTTCTATTAAAATAGAAGCCTAAATTATAATTATACCTACGTAGACGTTAATCTACGATCCGTTACCGGTGAACTGGACCATTCCTTATAACCTCATATTAAACGTTAACGTTTAACTTAGAGATCATGTGGCGTCTGGCCTCTACGCTTTTACACGATAGTTTCCACTCGTGATTTAGTTCGACGATAACCCAAACTTAGTTGTTTTTCCCAAGTTTGGGCTTCCCTCGAGTTTGCCACTCAGTTTTTATAAATAATTTTGTATTTCATTGAATCACATATATAAGGTAATAAAAATGGACGTATTTTATTAATAGATTGAACTGAAATATATATTGTAGGGCTACCTCTTTTATAGTGAATACTACAATTTAAATCAAATTTAACTATTAATACATTTATTATAAAAACAACTTCCTTTAAAGTAAAAGATTGAGTTTGTAAGGTAATACCGTTAAAAGTATTTGTTCCATCGCAACATATCCAATGAGCCAATGCCTCATAAGTTAAAATATCAAATAAATTTTCAGGTACTATTTTTACCTTTTTCAAATAAAAGATGTGATATAATTCTGTAAAACAAGGATAAGACCTAGTTGAAAAAGAAATACCATAAAATAATTGTCCTTTTAAATTAGTTTTTACAATATATGGATAAGATGAACAATAATGAGAAAGCTTTAAAAATACATTGTAAAAATATTCAAATTTATCTATTGATTGTTTAAAGGCAAATCTCGTATTACCTGATTTATTTATTTGTAACCATCCATCAGATATTATTAAACCTACTAAAATTGGATATACACTAGGTGGTATACTTACCATGTATCTAACTATAGAAGTAAATCTAGGATAGTTTATAGTAGAAGATAAATTAGAACCAAAAATAACTACAGAAGTACAAATTTTGTTATCAGGCAAATATTGTTTTTTAGATCTTGGGAACCTTTCTAATACATTCTGAAATACTTTATTCTTATTTATAATCCTGCTGGTCATACTTTTCTTGCTGAAGGAAAATGACAACCAAGAGAAGATTTTAATCCCCGTGGGTACAGCAATGATCATTGTCGATGCGGTGAAGTAGGCTCGTGTATCTGTTTCAAGCCCGACGGCATAAAGATGGTGCAGTTAGTTTTACTAACTTTGGACTATCTCTTATTCTTTTGAGTTTACCTTAGCATACTCCTTCTGTTTTACACCATATTCATTAGAACATTAATTAGTTAAGAAGGGCTTCGCCCTGGACCCTTCGTTGCCCCAGCGCTGTTGCCACTGCCCGACTTGTCATCAGGCAGAGTATCTGGCTTTGTCTGGTAACCTAAGAGACAGGCTAATCCTCATCCTTAGAGAGGGAGCCAGGAATATTCAAAGGATTATTATTGACCTCTTTGGCTAACTCTTGAATTTTGTTGAATCCTTCCTTTGTTAAATGATCACCTTTCATCATGAAATGGTAAATCTCAGACCATCTTTCAAAAGAGTTTTGCTTAGTAGTCTTTAGAGGAAATCTATTAAAAATAATTTAAGATATTAGCTAGCCCCTTGAAAGAGTCGGTAGAGTATCTGTAAACTTGGTTGGTTCCACTTCTAAGTGCAACATGACCACTATTAAAAATAGTTCTGATCTCCTCTAAGCATTCTTTTGAGAATTGCTGATCTAAAGTATATCTAACCTTTGTTCTAAATCCTACTTTATGTGCGGGTCTCTTAGTTATATGATTATTAAAGCACGCTTCAGCGTCACTAAACCCTGACAACCAAGCCGAATTTAAAGATAATTTGATGGCTCTAGAGCGAAAAGGAATATTACCTTTCTTACTATTATGTACTGAAAGCCACACTTTCAACTAATCCTTTTGGCAATACTCAATTTCCATGAAATAAATGGCAATTTAGTAATGTGTTTAGAATCCCATTACTACAAATCTTCCGTACTCTTTATCTGGGTACACGTTAACCTTCCCAAAACCTAGAACCTCTTGAATATGGTAAAGCACTTGAATATCCTTTTGACCTATAACAAAATAGAGTCTTCCTTTTGACTCTAAAATAGCTCCCTCTGAAAACCCAATTAACCATTGAAGCCACTCTGGGTCTATATACTTATGGTGTTTGTAAAAATAGGTAAAATCAAAAGAACCTTCGCGTATAGTCTCTGAGGATTCTTCTCCCCCGTGTGAGGGCAAGCTTTGGTTTCCTGCTGATTGTCCATCACTACTCAGATTTTTACTCAATAGTAATTTAAACCGCTCACTATATCAGTACTGAATAGCACAGAAATTTCCCAGCATACAGCGAAGTTTTGAAATTCTACCTCACAGTAAAAGGTCCCACATTTATGAGACCAAACAATAAAACCTAGAATACCAATACTTAATATGGCATAGCAACCTTAAACTCTTAGAAGGCTCTAGTTTCTTCCTGTGTTGATTTTTTCGGCAAGGACTTTAATTCTGTCCATCCCTGTTCTAGTTAAATGGGCACCATTGTTGATCGCACTAATAGCCGCAGCCTACAATACCAATCGAATTGAAGAGGTTCCAAAGAATGAATACAAACTCAGGGGCTTTCTGCTCGATTTGTCAAAGAGCGTCTTTTGATCTATTGGAAAAGGCTATGCAAGCATCACTTAGAATCATACCTGTAATCACCTCTTCGATTTCAGGAGGAAATATTATAGCATCCTTTTGCTCTTTTGTAAGGCGGGTAGGTTTACGAGGGGATTTAGTAGAATAGCCCCTTATATGCCCACGATCATCATAGAATAGGACTTTAAAGGATTCACTCAAGGGGAGCAGCACCCCAAAGGAATAGGAGTATTCCAGGGGGTTACAAAGGGCACCACACAGAAATAAACTTAGAGGCATTATTAAATTGCTCCTTATTCTCTGTGCCCCCGCACTAAAATAGAAACCCAATTAGGATCGAGAGTAGAAGGTAAAACTTGGGCTGGTCGTGGGAAAGGTGTAATGTTTGGAAAACAAGTGGCAACCTTAGGAGAAATCCATTGATAGAGGCATAGTAGGGAAGTATAGTAAGAAAGCCACTTAAATTTAGGTGCTCTTTAGAATCCATTTTCTTTACAACTTCGGTCCATAAATAGAAATCGCTAAACTTGGCAGTAAGTAGAGGATAGTTCAGAAAATGTGGAATTATAACTGCGAGCAAATCCTTAACCTGAGTTACTCTGTACACACTCAGAGGACGGTCTGATCTAGTAGCTACGGTACCTACACCAAAGAATGATTGAATACTGTAAAGAATTCCAACATCTCTTGAATGCAGGTTAATTTCAAAAGAAGCACTACCTTCCACTTAAGGGGATCAGTTACTTGGATAATTATTGAAAAACAACCCTAAGCGTCGGTGAATCCAGTTAGCCAGTTAGGATTAAGGGGTTTCCCCTTTTTAGAGAACCTGAGTTGGATTTACCATTAAAGGCGCTAGTTTTTAATCGACGGCAACTGTGTTGGTGAGTACGATGATTTTTACCTATAACCCATTCCAATTTCAGAGGAAAAAACTATCATGCAATAGTACGATATACCATAGGCCAGTAACCAAGCGAATGGTAGAACTTAAGGGATTCACTCAAGGAGAACACGAACCCCCAAAGCAGTAGGGGGGAATTCCAGGGGATCAAAATGGTGCCCCACAGTAACAAACTTAGAGATACTATTCATTTGCTCCTTACTCTACCCGGCGGGCGGCGGCCATAGGTACGCCGCCGCGGCGGACGACAGCGAGCTCTGCGAGCGTCGTGTGCCTGACCCAACGGGTTGGACGCGCGGCCTGACCCAACGGGTTGGACGGCCGCAGGGCGGAGCTCGATAGAGCTCCGCCGCAGCGCCGCACGCCACAGCCGCAGCCTTTGCCTAGATGTACTGGTATAAAGCAAGGGTTTTTAGATTTAAATAGAGGATAAGGATGGACTAGCTCTTCAGGTTGAAGGTTGTGGCCGGCGGGCGGACGACAGACGAGCTCTGCGAGCGTCGCTGTGCCCGCCGCCTGTCCAACCCTGTTGGGTCGAGGCCACTCCAAACCTGCCTCGCGTACAGTCTCTGAGGGTCCTACTCCCTTATAGTAATACTTACAAGGTTTGGTTTCCTGCTGATTGCCTAATGATATATTCATTTTTACCATAACGGGGCGGGCGGCGGCCATAGGTACGCCGCCGCGGCGGACGACAGCGAGCTCTGCGAGCGTCGTGTGCCCGGCGGAACCATTTGTGTTATAGGTATAACATACCATTAAATTAGGTTTCCAGCATATAGTGAGGTTTCATTCTCTCTTTGATGCCTTCCCTCAAATGTTTTTCCAAGAGAAGGAGAAAGAGTGGGCCTATTTATAGACCATGCCATAGTATCCGAAAACAGGTTTGCCTGCAAAGGCAGATATAACATGGCTCACGATGCCGAACCCAGGGATGATTAAAATATAGCAGTATTTTGGCCCTCTTGCACTTTAATGCATTGAAGGGCACTCAGCTACTTTCGTAGCTGTTAGGACCATGTCTTCACCCCGACTGTACGTTTGCTCAAGGTACGGTTGCTTCTGAAACACAATAGTAACGAGGGGTGGGGGGACGGGTCGTCGCGCCCCCTCTAGGCCCTACCGAAGTCCAAAGACTCATCTGAATGGCGATTCATTGAACCTTTAATCGCGAGGATCCGCTTAATTCCTTCAGGAGTTCTATGCGCCTTACCCTGGATTAGCAGGAAGACCTTACGCCACTTGAGATAATTAATATGCTTGGAGGATAACAAATGGTAATGGTCAAAATAGCGTATTATCTTTCTGGCATTGGTAAAGGAAGTGGAGCCATAGTAATAGGTATTGGTAGCTTTCCGATAACCTAAATCACCTCCAAAAGTTGCTTGAATCAAAGTAAGTAAATCCTTAATTTTCTGATCTACCTTAAAGTTTAGTCGGATCTCGACCCGTAGACCCGCCGCCGGTCCCGGGGTGCGCAGCCCTACGGGCGTCGTTGTCGTACCTTGCGATCGTTCGATGGCCTTGACTTGAAAAAAAGCGCAGCAGCCCGCATCCGAAAATCCGGCTAACCAAGAATCGTTCAGTAAGCAAGACTCAGGGTTAGCAGGGGTCAGCTCTATATCCCAGTTTCTTTTGACTTGCTCTATTTTGCTCCAACCTCTTAGCTTACCGTCTATAAGGCGGATTACCTTCAGAACTCCTGCCTTCTTACTGATTACCAGCTTATAAGCCCGCTTTCCTTGAATTTTGGAAACTGAACCATATCCTATTTTTGTCTTTATATAGTAAGCTAAAGGGGCATCCAGCTCATGGAAGGAGATAATTAGCTGGTTCCCTGGAAAAGACCCCTCGCCCTCTATAAGGCCAGCTAGGTAATAACCAAATTGCTTGTCGGAGGGCTTTCTATGTGTTGGAACGTGTTCGCTTATGCCCTTCATATGAGTGGGCTCAGAAGTGCCGGGGGTTCCGCTTGTGGCCTCTGAGGAGTCCGGATGATTTTCTCGGCGTTGCGCCCCTCCGTGTACACCCAGGAGTCCCTGCGTGTTACCGCAGGGATCAGTTCCGAAGGAAGTTGCTGTAACATGCAGGGGCAGGTCAACTTCTTCGGTAGTGATCCCGCCCCCCGTGAAAGCGGAGATACCGATACCGTAATGCCGGTTCCCTGCTGATAAACCCCACGGTCTAAGCATTCTTACTGCCTCCTCTACTTCGTTTATCAACCCAGTTAAACGTAAATGAGTCCGAGTTCTGAAAAGATAGTAGCTTGGACTGAAGATGGTTGTCCCAGCATATAGCGGAATTACGAGGCCTATTGAGTTACTTTTTTTTTGGTTAGAGGTGACCCCAATCAGGCAAAGTTTACCCTCTCTGGCATTAACATTCAACTTTGCTCTTAACAATAAATTAAACATATGTTAAGATCTCTAACACGCCGCTACTCACGTAACGGAAAGGACTTTATCTTATGAATTATCTATGAAATAGACCTGCGCTCCTTTCCACCTTCAGCAACCATGGCGCTGGGTGAAATTTCGCGGTCTGCAAAACTGGAATTTGATTAAACCTTGGCCTACGTACGTAGGCCACCCCTATCTAATTTCCCTTAATTGAAAACCCGGCTCTAAAGAGAGGTCCTCCGCTTAAATGGAGGGGAGGCGGGCGGACGACAGACGAGCTCTGCGAGCGTCGCTGTGCCCGCCGCCGTCCAAAAAAGTATCTTGCTGCCCAAGTCTAAAGTTACAGAGATCTGGCTAGAGTAAGAGGAAGGTAGAATCAATCTCCCTGACCCATAGTGTAACCTCCCTATACTAGTAAAGCTCCTTATACACGATACCGCGACCCCGGCTCCTCGGCTGGAGCTTAAACCCCCCCCCATTGAAGACGGAACCTTGAGAATATTCATTTCTTTTCTGACTCGGAGGGTTGATAGATAATTATAACTCAAATTGTTCAGAAGATAAGGAATTCATGGAATTTTGTATCTTTTTGATTCTTTCTAAGCCAGCTTCCGTCAGGTGCTTCTGATCCATAATCATGCAATAAACCTTACGCCATTTGATGTAATTTACATATTTGCTGGAGTTTAACTGATACCTGTCAAAATACTTAATTACTTTAGATGCAGCTTGGAAATTTACCGACCCGTAGTAGTATGTGTCTTGAGACTTTCTATGGCCGACATACCCCCCAAATTCCTCTTTCAATAAAATTAAGATATCATTTCTCTTCTGATCGACTTGAAAATTGAATCTGACCTCATAGCCTGTTTTATGACCGCTACTTTGGACTATTTTTACTTGAAAAGAGGCGTCGGCGTCCGAAAACCCCACGAGCCAATAATTCTCGTTTATTTTAATATGAGTAACTTTAGAATGCGGCTGCAATGGTGTACTCAAACCCTTATTAACACGTGGAAGAGTATTTTGATTAAACTTCTCTACCTTATCTGTTCGCAATTTACCATTAATCAAATTAGCTATTTTAAGAACCCCTTGAGAGTGAGCAACCCTATACAATACTGCGTTTCTGTTTTGAATTTTATATACAGAACCATATCCTATTTTTGTCTTTATATAGTAAGCTAAAGGGGCATCTAATTCATGAAAACAGATTGAAATAGACCCATCAACCGAAAAAGAGCCGTCCCCCTCGATTAGGCCCGCTAAATAATGACCAAACTCTTCCTCTGTTGTAGGTTTTTTATGTTTGGGCAGATGAACTGATATTTCTTTTAATTGTTGGGATAGGTTTGGTTCTTTATTTCCAGTGGTCGTTGAATATTCTATTTCATATATTTCATTTTCACGTAAAGTCTCTGAAGAACCCGAAGCTTTGCAGTAGCTATCATTTGGGGCACTATAACTACGTCTTCGGTTTCCTGCTGATACTCTTCGAGCTTTAATCATTGTTACTACGAGCACAGGGGCCCGGTGTAGATTAGAAGCTTCATCTTCAGCGGAACGAGCTAAAGGAGAAGATTTTCCAGCACACAGTGAAATTAGGAAGCTCACTAAATCCTGAACCTCCGGATGCGTATCCTTAATTTCTTAACCCCTCCCCATACCGCTTAGCGATATCTTGTGTAAAAAAGTAAGGATGGACCGTCTCTTTATCCTCTTATTTGCCATTTTTCAACCAGTTTTGCCCAAGCTTTATATTGTAAGCTATCTAAAGGGGAGGCATTGTCTAATTGGGAAGGAAAATTTGAGAAGAATCAACGTTTAAGAAGAAGAAAGGCCGTACTCTATAGGCCATCATAGGCTGCGGCTGTGGCGCTGCGGCGTACCTATGGCCGCCGCCCGCCGGGATGAAGGGTTTCACTAGGTCTTGTACTTTGGGGACTTCGTGTTTTGGTATACGGATAACTATTGATCTTCCTTACCGCCAGAGTAACGGGTAGAATTTATATGATAGTTCTCTAAAAGGATAGAGCGTAGGAGGTCAACTTCCGTGAGAGTATATGAATTCGTAGCGATTACTATTGAACCCTGGGTTTTATGATAATGTCCATAACCGCAGAGCCAGTAAGCAAGAGCAATAGGGGTTAACAATTCAGCGATATTGGCTGGTAGAACTTTAAGTTGTTTCCCATCTATTTTCTTGTACCAGCTTTGGTGTAGATCAGTGAAGTCACGGGAGAGTAAAGGTAACGAATCGATAACTAATATCAGTTTTCCCATACCGGAGTTGAGTAGAAGGTATTGGGTGTAGGGCGATAACGCCGGGCGAGGTCTTCTACATAAATTTTAAAGCTGCTATTGAGTTATTGAAATAGTAAACGATCCCTCGGCGTCCACCAAACCCGTAATAAACAAAGGGTTTAAATCAGATGGTTTTACCCTATTGAGAGGAGTGGCAGTAGTAGAAAATAAACGTATCAGGCTTTTTTGAATTATCTTGGGCATTTTGTGAATTTGTGGCAAATTTTGAGGTTAGAGGGCGCACGGTCTCTGAGGTTCCTACTCGCTCGCTAAGAGCTTTGGTTACCAGCTGATTGCCTAATGATATATTCATTTTTACCATAACGGGGCGGGCGGCGGCCATAGGTACGCCGCCGCGGCGGACGACAGCGAGCTCTGCGAGCGTCGTGTGCCCGGCGGAACCACTTATGTCATAGGTATAACATATCATAAAATGAGGTTTCCAGCTTACAGCCCACTACACCGTTACCGTTACCGGTAATGGGGGCCATCCTGACCAAAGAACCCATTCCTTCACACCTTAGAAGTGTTCTACCCCTCCTAAGGCGCCTGTACCATCTCGACCTCAGTGTCCCCTCTGTCCGAGTTTAACCTTGGTTTCATTGATGGCCTTGTGCTCACTAATTGTGAGGAAAGAACCGACTGTACATCAAGCACCTTTCCAGGCACCCACTAATGACCCAGTCTGTAGCGGTTACTTAGATAACCGACGGTCTTACCTTGGAGGGGCTTGACCGTTTTCATTAGCATTGCCAAGCAGAGTGTAGTTGGTAGGCGGGGCGGGCGGCGGCCATAGGTACGCCGCCGCGGCGGACGACAGCGAGCTCTGCGAGCGTCGTGTGCCCGCCGCCGGACCCTCCCTCTCTGCTCCCCACCCCTGTCAGGGTGAGCTGGTTTCAGTCAACACACCATTTCCTTCTAAGAGTTGCATGATGTAATAAACCAGGACTAGGGTTATAGCACATTATAGCAATAATTAGATTAACGATGCGTAACCCTTCAATCCTAGCATCTAGCAAGATTGTATTGGGCCTCAGCCAAAATAATCATATAATGTTCGCTGTTTCGGGTCTTTATTTGTATTAATATGTGCGGATCTAAACTCCGAAATTAATCACAAAGCGCTATTATCATAGGCATCTGCCCTAACAGCTTAACGGGTTTCCCGAACTATACCCTTTTTTCCTATTGAAGTAATACCTACTTACTTTTTCGCCTTACTTTATTTACTTGGGTAGCAAGAAGAACTAATTGCTCTCTCAATTTGAGATCAAGATGGTCTCTTTTAGAAAATTCTATGATTAATTTCTTTCCACAGAATATAACTATTTAATTTCTTAGTTTTAAGAATTATTTATCAAAGTAAGGATGTACGTTATAACAGGCTTTTTCCCCATTAATAATGAAAGAAAAATGACTATTTTGAGAATGAGCTTCAATAGAACCAGCCTTAAATAATCAAATTATATGGCTTAAAATAGGTAAATTAATATCCCCTTTTTGGCTAACTAAATATCGTATTCTAAATGCTTTCGAATTTGATCAAAAAGTGAAACAGCCTTCGGAATCAGTCAATCCTGATAACCATCCATCTGATAAACTAGGAAGAATAGTAGATTGAATAGGAGTAATTACAGATACTTGAATCTTACCATTATTAGCCTTAGAGTTATAGGCCTTCATGAATTCAATGAATTGACGTTGTCTAGTAGGAAGAATAAGATTCCCATTAAATAAAGAAACAATAAGTTCTAATCCTCTTTTGTCTTGTACAATAAACCTAGAGGTTCGTTTACCTTGTTTAATTACTTTACCAAAACCTAATGTATCACATATCATATGAAGAACTTGTACATCATCACTACCTTGAGTAATTAAAAACTGTAAATCATTTCTATTACAAACGACAAAACTGCCATCCGCCTTCAGTAAATCCAAGCAACCAAGTTAAGAAATCATTAGAAGAATCTCCCTTGACCCACTAAAATAGTTATTGTATTTTTCCTTCCTTAAATAGAGTAAAATAAAAAGTATTCGGCAAAATCTCCTCCTCAAGATCATCATTCTCTAATTTTAGTTCATTATACCAATAGGCATCCCACTACCCTTTAAGTATGGAAACATAGGTATTACCTGTAAGAAAAGATGCTGGTAAAGTAATAGGTCTCCCCCTCCCGCAGGCTCATAGAAGCACGTGTTGAAGTTTCGGTCTGTAAGTAACATTGTAATTGCCGCCCAATGTTTAAGGCTCACGCTTACCATCCTCACCCTTGTTACCGTATGTCCTTAGAAAGGGTCTACTTTTAAAGTAACAGAGAATACTATTGATAGAAATCTTTCTCAGTTAGGAACTCCCAATTAAACTCAGTTCGGCGACTATTCATAGAATCCTTTATGTTTTTTATTTGAAGAAATCCTTCAGGTGTTAAATGCTCCCGCTTTTGAACCTTGTAGTAAACTTCTTTCCAAGCTAAGAAATTAAGGCGTTTGGATGAGAATAAAGGGAATTGGGTAAAATAGTTAATTAGTAAAAGCAAGGCAGATTTATTTGTGACTTATACATCACAAGTTTCCCCTATCACGGAGTTTTAAAGTTCCTCCAAAAGTCTTCTCAAATTTTTCCATAAAGGGCCCGGCCGGCGGCGGGCACACGACGCTCGCAGAGCTCGCTGTCGTCCGCCGCCGCGGCGTACCATAGGTATGGCCGCCGCCGCCGGCGTACCATAGGTATGGCCGCCGCCGTTCGATACTTCCCCTCGTTTTTCTTTCTGGTCTATGCTAAATCGGGGAGAAACATTTCCTCTAGGTTTCTCTAAGGAAGCAGAGGGTACTGACAGCCCAAAGTGCCCATCCCCTTCTACAAACCCCGCAAACCACGCATTAGAAATAAGGGACTCTCATCTATTCCGAGTAAAGGGAGAGTCAACTCCTCACTCTGGTCATTGTAATAGTTGATAAGTCTATGAAGAGCTTCTATCTTAGGCGTCCGCATTTTACCATTTATTAGGTTAACGACTGCTAAGATTCCTTGGGCGTTGTTGATAAAAAGGGTACAGTAGTCTCTACCTTTGTACTTTTGTATAGAACCATAACTAATGACTTTTTAAAACAGCTAAAGGGTAATCATTGATGTTAAAAACAATTTGAAGGATAGGTTTTTCTCCCTTTTGGGGTTCTCTCTGTAGTAGGTACTACAATACAGCCGTCGGCCTCTATTAGGCCAGCTAAATAGTGACCTAGTTGGCCTCTTAAAGATGAAGAAGGTGAAGATGAAGGTAGGCTACCGGTAAAAGAAAAGCAAAGGGCAGGCAAGGGGATTCCTGTTACCTTTACCTTGATCTACTCCTTTTACAGGCATGACATTCTGTCTCAAAAGTCCCGAACTCGATCACTCAATAAAGGACTTAAGGTAGATACACAGTTAGTCACCTAACTGATGGGACTATATCTTACTCATATAAACTATAGAAGTTATTCAAATGATCCCAAATAAAGATAGTTCTATTATCGTTAATAGTAGACTTAATTTGTTTTATTCTATCTCTACCTTGTTGTGATTTCTGTTCACCTTTATGAAACATCTTTACAACATCCGACCAAACTAAATAATCCAAATACTGACTGCTAAATAAAGGATAATCGGTTAAATAGTTAATTAATATATCATTCGCATTAACACTAGTGGTTCTTACTCTAAACTGTGGAGTTTTAGTAGAAACTTTGGTTTCTTTTACTACTGAGCATAAAAAATCTGCTATTTTTGATAAGATACCAAACATATTACCACCACTTATATCTGATTGTCGCTGCTCAAGCTCGAATTTACATTCTACTCTGGCAGGATATTTACCAGCTTCACTGGCTCTAATTGAAAAATGCCCCTCTGCATCGATGAACCCTGATAACCAACCATTAGAATTGATAGGACTATTATCTAAAGGGAGTTTGTTAATCTTTTCCCCTTTAGCATTTAAATGGTCTATTAATCTATATAATGCATTGATTTTAGGAGTTCTCATTAAACCATTAATTAATTTGACTACTAAAATCAAACCCTGATAATTATTCATCGTAAATGTATAGGCTCTTGAACCTTTTTTTTTTGATATAGAACCACACCCAAGTGTTTTTTGAATTATTAAAGCTAATGGTAAATCTTTTGCATTAAAAGTGATTTGAATTGAAGGATATTTCATTCTACCCTTATTATCCCTTTCGGTTAAAGGAGTTATTATGGAACCATCTCCTTCAATTAGACCCGCTAAATAAGAAGCAAATTTTTCATTATAATTTGGTCTACATGGGACCAAGGGTATTGAAAACATCATATAGTACATGAGCTCCGGCGTATAGTCTCTGAAGATCCCAAATATCCCTGATAAATGGTTTCCTGCTGATTGACTCAAATTCATGATTGAGTTTTCCCAGCATATAGCCGAATTTAAAGCGGGCGCAATTATAAGTCCACCCGCAAGCACTGGTAAGGATAATAACAACAGAACGGCTGTCACCAACAGTGGAATAGGGGGCCGGACCCATTGTTGCATCCCATCAGACTTGACGGGCTCTTAGGGTTACCAACCCCCCCTCCCCAGAACTGTACGTGCGACTTTCACCGCATACAGCTCCTCGCTGCACGAATACCCTATTAGGTTAAGCTTTGGCCGCCCCCATACTGGTCCTATCTTTCAGAAGCGAGCCTCTTTCGAAGCTTTCTTCTCTCTTGACAGACGTGTTAGCCGTATCACTTCCCTGACTTCCCGCCACATTACTGACGGTGTTATCCTCTCGGACAGGTACTATTGACCGCCCGTCACCCTAGGGATTTCTCCCTTTAGGCGATCCTCCAGTTCCTATGTCAAGTTTCCTATTCCCTTAGGGTTCCCTTTCATCTCTTTTTCACCGTTCCAAAGATCGGTTAGCGTTCCAGATCGCCCATCCACACGAGCGGGCTGCGGACTCATGTGGCTCTAGAATACAACCCTGTAGCGGCAGGTTGCAAGGTACGCCATGCCTCATCGAGATTAGGATTGAAGAAGTCTATCTTTACCCATAGGAATTTCGACCCAGAGTTCTCTTAAGTTAAGCCGTTTCCCTCGAAACTCTTTTCGTAACATGCTGTTGTCCCCTCCGGATTTCTCCCTGAGGTTAGTTACGTGTCTTGCACATATTTGGACGAATGTGGTGAGGCGGATTATTTCTCACTAACTTGACATAAGCACAGAAGCGCACCAGCCCATGCGAACAGGGGCATTCGGTGTAATAACATCTTATACCTTAAGGTATAGTGGACTATCTTTTTGGTTGTTCCTGTTACCTATAGTGTAACTATAGAACAATGGCTACCATATAGTCTCTGAGGATCCCTGATAAAAAAGGTTTCCTGCTGATTGCCCAATCCCTCAGATTTTCCCCGGCTTCAAATAGAAGTTGGGACCAAGGGCTCTAAGGGGTTCCCAGCATACAGGTAGTTGTTATTAACCTATAACTCCTCTAACTACTAATAAAGAGTTAGGTTAATAGGGCATGTTTTTTTTACAATGATGGCCTAATCCTTGGTTAGACTCCCTTTAAATTAGAGCCCTATTTTATATAGCATTGAAGCAGTGAAATACGGTTTAGCTCTTTTTATTCCGAAATTAGTTTCAAGAGATCAATAGTTCAACTCCTTCTTTACTAAACCCCTGGGTTTGAAGGTATATGGCACCGTGGTCAAAAGTTCCGTCGTCCTGGATCCATATTGCCAATGCTATAGGCGTTAATAGTTGAGCTATGCATGTAGGTACAACCTTAACCAATCCTTTCCCGGCTTCAGCAGTAACATAGAAAAGAGTATGATAGTAAGGAAGATTAAGGGCTTGGGAAACCTCAGAAATACACCGGGTAATAATTGTTAGGTTGCCATATTCTTTGGAATATCTTTTGTCAAACCATTCAAAATAGTAAGGTGAACCCTTTGTACACCAAGACTGAAGAATTAAGTACAGAAAGAAAAGGTAATCGGCATGTATTATACCTTTTTTTGAATCTAAAGCAGATAATGTCTTTGCCCACTTTAGGGGTAACTAGGCACCCAGCACCGAAAAGAGAACCTATGATAACTTCTCTTACTTTCATATTTTGATTTGTTCTGCTGTTATCACATTAACAAAGTCCGAGGCACTTTTCTCAAAAGGCGATAACACCGGCGGAGGTTTTGAAATTTAAGAGGTCCCAAAGGTGAAGTACAAGCTCCAGATCCTTTTGCTCAACGTATAGATAGGCATCCTTACAGCGTTTGTGGTGGCCAATATAGGCATCACCGAGAAGACCTCCTGTTATCAGTTCTGGAAGAGGGAAGTACAATAGTAGCCTTTTGGGCCTTTGTTAAAACCTTGCGTTTGGGTTGGAGACTCTTGCTTTATCCTGATCCTTGCCCGAGCAAGATGCAGAATAATATGGTCTAGTATATTCCCCTAACAACGAAACCCCCACAGAATTTAACCCTCTAGGGATAGGGAATATTGGCCAAATAGACTTACAAACAGATAGCCTTGAAAGAGTAACCAAGAAAAGGCCATAGATTGTATGATTCTCACACCCGGACAGCGCATATTTAAGATGGTCGTAATGAAGTTAATACTACCTAGCATAGAGGATATCAAATATCAAAGCGTTATGAAATTGTAGTCAGTTCACTTTACTTTCTTTGACCCCAGGATCCGGCCACACTACAGGTGAAAGAGAGAGAGTTAGGGGGAATTTTGAACAAGTTAGTTTAAGTAAGAAGGAAGGTGCTAGAGCCCTATGCGATAGCGCATACAATCTGGCATATGAGGGGAAACTAAAGGTTGCAATTTAGGAACCTCCCTTTTAGGGATTCGTATTCGATACTGCCCCTTAGCTTTATTGGAAGCTGTTCGAGAAGAATTCATTCCATACTGATCGAGAAGTATAGAACGTAAAGTATCGACCTCGGCAACTGTAAAGGAGTCGGTGCAAAGTACTATAGAACCTTGAGATTGATCGAAGGTACAATCGCTGCTAATCCAAAAGGCAAGTGCAACAGAAGTTCAAAGGTCAGCAATATTGCCAGGAAGAACTTTGACGTTCTTCCCGTCAACCTGACGATAGCATTTCTGGTGGAGGTCAGTAAAAAAGGGCAATGTAAAAGTTTGGAAGGTATTAATAAGATAAGTTTTCCCGGTCCGTTGATCGAAACGAGATAGCTCTATGGGAGGGGCACCAACCAAACCAATAGCATCAAAGAGGTTCCAAAGGTGGTCAACAAAGGGCTTGTCTTTTTGATGAAACTGCATTCGAGCATCCCCTTTGCCAGAGCCTTGCGGAAACACTATTGAGGAGTCGAGGCGAGGGCGGGCGGCGGCCATAGGTACGCCGCCGCGGCCATAGGTACGCCGCCGCGGCGGACGACAGCGAGCTCTGCGAGCGTCGTGTGCCCGCCGCCACCGAGAACCATACAGTAATAACTTCTTGGACTACAGAAGGGATCACAATAGCAGCTTTTTCTTGCTAAGACGTTTAGGTTTGCGATTTGATTTGGCCTTAGGATCACCAGGGTCAAAGTCAGAATTTATTCAAACTTCATTTCAACTTTTTCGAAATAATTGCTTTAGTCGTCAAATAAGCTTTCGCTAAAGTAAAGTGTAGACCCGTGAGAGAAAAGCTCTTTACTTTTCGATATTTGGACTCTATCTTGATCCTAAGATCTTTCACATATAGTCTCTGAGGTTCCTCAAAAGTTCAGCAGAGAGGGTGGACCGAAGACCACAACAAAGTGTTTCAATTTTGAGTTACCTGCTGATTGTCCTTGTCTCCTTTAGATTGTCAGACTCCTTGAAGGTTTCTACTAAAGGACAGGATATCCCAGCATATAGTGAAATTCGAGGGCAATAATTTACCCAAGGGCAGTTTTCTACCGGCTAGGTGTAGGCTGAAGATAGCTAGGTCCACCGATCCTCCAGAGTGAGACTGTATGCTTGCCAGGGGTGGGTATCTTTTATGTTAGGCAGCCTCGTCTCCTGGCCTTAGACCTTTTCCTTTAGCAGAGATTTAACCTAGGTTACTAGAAGGTAGGTATAAATTATTCAATAAACCCGGTTGAGTCTCTGCTTCAAAGGAGGCTGGCTCCGCTACACTTTAAGGTGTACCGTATGGCCTAGGGCCAGCCAGGTAAATTTAGACCTCACTAGGACCAGCAGAGTATCGCTGCACGCACCATGTTTCCATGATGAACGGACTAGACCTTCATCCATCTTTCTTACTGTCGGCGGAATCCCAGAGAGATTGGGAGGCTCTGACCCGCCGCAATTTGCGCAGAAGACTCTGAACGCGCTCTAACTCAGAGAAATCCCCCTTGTGCCTCTGACTTCTGAACCAAATTTTGAATTCAACCGCCTTCATCCCTTTCATTTGACCGTTGAAGAAGGACCCTATGTTTGCTATAGCACGGCTATTAGTTGTATCTAGTTGATTGTGGCCATGTTTCGCCCTGCGGACTACCTTTGTAGCTATACCTAATCGGATGCGAAGAGCTTCCAACACAATCCAGTCAAGCTTTTGGCTTATACCAAAGCCATGAACGATACGTACACCTTTTTCCTTAACGACAAGGTAGAAGCTACCTTCAGCTTCTGTAAACCCAATCAACCATCCATCTGTTACTACACGATTAGCATCCTCGGCAGACATAGGCAGTGCTAGCCCCTCCCAGGCTGGGGAAACATAATTTTCATATGGTTTAGTTAAAAGAAGGGCCTCCAAACGGTGATCCTTCTCTTTCTTAGAGAGTTCCGGATCCACTAGTATGGAGTGTGCCTTTTTAAAGCGGTCGTAGTAAAACTGTTGAGTGGTCAAAAGCGGAAAACGGTCGAATATTGGGAAGATAAGCAGAGATAGTTTTTTCAAATCACGGATTCTGAAGACGGCCATTCCTCTCTTCTTATCAACGTTAACATTACCGACGCCAAGCATCTTCTTGATGAAGTATAAAAGCCGTAAGTTATACGAACTCTGGGATATCTGGAAGGCTAGGCTCCATTTACCGTTCTGCTTAACGATGGAGAATGTCCCGTCACCGTCCACAACGCCTACAAGCCATTGACAGAACCAGCAAGAAGGTGGAGCTCCACGTTGAGTCTCTGATGCGATACCTTTAGGGCCATTGGGATCGCAGGCGGATTGTCCCCCTGTCGAGAGCCTTCTTACATAATACACCGAAATTGAAACCACCTTAAGCACCATTAAGAGGATGCATAAGATGAGGCACCAAGGATCGGATAAGGACCCTTCCAGAGTATCAGTAGCTCTGTCCTTATCTAGGAGTTCCCCGCATCGAGTGGAGTTTATTGCCCCAGCCTTACGGCTAGGCGACTGCTTACTGTTTTTAACAGTCCATCCCGTCCCCGTCCTTACACTGGTTATCTACCACTCTGCTTTATTTATCTATAGTATAAAAATTGTCCAGGTTGTGGCCGGCGGGCGGACGACAGACGAGCTCTGCGAGCGTCGCTGTGCCCGCCGCCTGTCCAACCCAACCCTGTTGGGTTGGGTCGAGGCCACTGCCCCCACGAAAACTCAGTACGCTTCGTATTCATCGACTCTGTAAGGGCATTAACTAATTCAGAACCTTGTTTATCTCGATATGTACCCTCGAGTACAATTGGATGAATCTGTTCCCAAGCTACAAAATCTAGGTACTTAGAAGAGAACAAAGGGAAATTGTGTATATAGTCAACTACTCGAGAATTAACAGCTTTACTAGAGCTTCTTACAACATAGGAAATTGAGGTTCGAGTTGCCCTATACCGTATAGAGGTCATGACACCTACCCCTAATGCTGAGCCTATTTGCTCCATTATAGGTTTATATGAACCATCGTAATCTGGTTCAAGGTCTCTATGATATTGAGCCCTTTTGCTCAAGCCGAAAGTGAGGCTGTGGCCGTAGGAATGTCCCTTTTCTATTGGGGTAAAAATAGACATAAAATGAACCATCGGCCTCAATGAACCCCGAAAGCCAAGTATTCGCGAGAATGGGGCTATTATCCAAAGGCAAGAGAGGGAAATTTTCAATCTGGTCTGGCCGATTATTTAACCATTTCATGAGTCGATGAAGGGCCTCTATCTTAGGCGTTCTCATGTGCCCATTTATCAAAGATACGATTAGGCGAATCACCCCAATACTATCAAATTTTACCACAATATAATTGCCTTTGGGGGTATTCAATAGTTCCTCCTCCAAGAACCTCAATCAGTTTTTTAGCTAGAGGAAGCTCATTTATATGGAAAACAATCTGAATTACTGGGTATAAATTTTGATTTGTTTTAGGATGGCGTAAGGAATCTGGGACTATAATCGACCCATCCCCCTCTATCAGACCAGCAAGATACGGCCCTAATTTTCCTTCTCCTTCTTTTTTTACATGACAAAGGGGTTCGATAAATCCCTTGTTATTAGGGGTTTCTTCATATTCATGGTCATTTATCTTACAAGTGCAAAGAGTCAAAACTCCGACGAGGCAGAGGGCACCAAATAAAAAAGTCTTAAGTGGTAGAGACAAATGAGAGACTGCACCTGGGCGGAACAGGCTATACTCTTAAAACAGATCACTCATTACGCTTAGTGTCAGGGACTATCTCATAAATGACCAAAATTTGAATATGATCATTGCATCGCGTTTAGTCTCTGAGGAGCCCTATATTATAAGGTTTCCTGCTGATTGTTCCGGCTTGTGGGTTATTACTATTATAGTACCGACAAGTCTTAGAACTTTCCAGCATACAGCGATATTCAAGTACTTGCCTCCCCCCTCCTTCCCGCAGATACACTAACCGAAAAAGTGGTTGCTAAGGGGGAAAGGTGTACAGGGGCAGCGATTGATTTGACTACCTTGTTCAACAAAGCTGCTGGCAAGCAGTAGGCCTAACGCAGGAGGCAGTAACCAAAAGCTTACATTATTTAAGCGTGGAAATCGTGAGATCTCTAACTTTAGAGACCGGACTATCTCTTCAACCTCTCCTCGACAGGACTATAGAGGTGCTTCACGTGTAGTCTCTGAGGTTCCCACACCCTTTGGGTTTGCCCCAAGTTTGGTTTCCTGCTGATTGCCCTTTGTTACATACTCAGGGATTTTCACCTGTAAAGGTACCCTGGTCTTTAGGGGTTCCCAGCATATAGTGAAGTTATAATAAGGCCTCTGACGAGGCCAGACGGCATTTCCCTTTTGTCCTAAATTGTCTATCCTATTTTATAGAGGGGGGAGGGCCGGTAAGCTGGGGGGCCTGTCTTCCTTGTTTTTCAGTCTACTAAGACATCAGAATTATGTATCGTAGTTAATTAGATGTAAAAGGTATCAAGATGATCCCAGGAGAATTCAGTACGTTATTCATTCCTTATTTTAGCTCTTTGATGGTCGCCTTCCCCTAGCAGTGAGATGTTGACCTGATAAAACCATGTTGTGGACTTTCGTCCAGTCCTTTGAATTAAGGCCTTTGGTACCCATAAGGGGAAATTTTGTCATATATTCGACCAGTACTTTGTTTGAAGCCTGACTGCAGGTTCGCACGCAGTAATATTGCACCGGAGGTTTGTTATGTTTAGTCACCTTCAATTTAACACCTAAAAACTGGGCAATGGTAGTCAGCACGGGCTCGTAAGATTCACCGGTTTTAGGGTGGGTCTGCCGCTGTTCTATGGTAAACGTACAGCATATGACCCCTTTTCGTTTCCGCCCTGTGACCGCCCGGCTCAGTTAATCTCACCATGAACCCACCATCGGCCTCAGTAAAGCCCGCAAACCATGCATTATAGCCAAGAGGAGTGTGATCTAAAGGCAGAGCTGGGACTGAATGCCCTTTGGAGCCCAGCCATTCGAGTAGCCGGTAAAATTGATAGATAAATTTTGGGAGTTCGGAGCTTCCCATTGAGCATGTGGGCTATTTTAAGGAGTCCAGCCCGGTTAGATATAATGAGAACACAGGCATTGTTCTCTGTCTTCATGCGAATCCAACCATGGCCTAGAACTTCTAAAGATTTTTAGCTAGGGATAGATCATTCAGATGAAAAGTGATACAAAAGCTAGGAGTAGCTTCAGAGGAAAAAAAAGATATCACCGTCCCATAACCCTGCGAGGTAATAACCTAGCTGCTCTTCATTTTGAGGGCCCCTCAGAAGAGTGGAGTAGTTTCGTCTGGAGGTAGGGTCTTACCCCACCTTTAGTTCCACTATAAGATTGAGACAATTTAGGACTAGGTACTTGAGTCGCCATGTCTATTGAGCCGATAAGTAGCGGCATAATGAAATTGCTGAAACCCCCGATTAACGCCGGCATCCACCTCCTCGGGATAAAAAAAGGATTTATATTAAGAATTAAGCTGTAGTAAGAATCCAACTTTCCTTGAATACTTTCCCAGAACGAATATATGCAGTAATTGTACTCTGGATTTAAAGTATCAATAAAATACTGCTCTAAAGCTAAAACAGATTTTTTATCAGTAACACCAAACGAAGTAAATAAAGAGTTAGAGTAAAATTAATCATACCATATTTCAAGAAAGCAGTTTCAATTGTTCTACTAGCTCTAGAAATAATAGAGGGCATATAATACATAGAAATTCTAGTAGAGATTTTACTTGAACTACCTACATAGCGTTTATTATTGAAACTATTTACCCATAAAGAATTATTCAGAGTGTACTCTCCAGTGCGAAGCGATTAGTTTGGATATTTATTTCAAACGGATTTAATTTATATCTTTCCTTTTTTTAAAGGATTTGTTGAAAATAGACGAATATCCCCTCTATATCTATCTTTACTTGTCTGCAGAACGGCTCCGACTCCTGCTCTACCCTTTGTAAGCTTATTGATTTTCTTTCGATCCTTTAGTGGATTTGAGATATAATGTGCTTCATACTGAGGAAGTGAATTTAGATAATTGTGATTTGGTTCGTAATGCGAACTATCCTCCGAGGAATTATCAGGATTAACAGCTCTGGCACCCTCTTTCTTTTGTTCTATTTCATTATAGTTGGAACCCTTCGAATTTACTACGTTGTTAAATATGCAATATAAATCATTTTTTGCAGAAGAATTTAAGCTAATATAATTGGGGATTAAGGAAACCAAATGTTGATTCACAATTTCAAACCCATCTCCCCAAGCTACTTTCAACTGTCCCTGGTAAGCATATACGGGCCAAGACCCTAGCTTCTTACCTGTTAGGAGGTTCGACTGTACATTCAGCCGCATTTCAGCGACCCCGCAGTGACCCAGTCTGTAGCGATGTTTAGGTCCACCGACGGTCTTCGTTAAGCTTATTCGTTGACCGTTTTCACTGCAGTAGCATTTACGCCCGAAAGTGTTCGGGTTCTCTCCTGTAAGCTTCAATTCGGACCTACCCTTACCTTGAAGGTTGAAACAGGAGTTCTAAGGAATAACTGTATCATTACAAAGAGTATTGAATTTATCCCTTGCGGGTCGATTATTCCTTTTCTAGCAACGAACTTATGTCACTAGGAAAAATATCATAACGAACGCATGTGCCGTGACGATCACGTTGTACAACTGATGATCCGACTGTAGGAATTGTGGGCCTGGGCCAGATAGCTCTAGCCGTATGGCCATTGAAAAGGCTGTACCGATCATTCCAGCAAACAGTGCGAAAACCAGGTATAAAGTCCCAATGTCTTTAGCATTGGTTGAAAAGAGCCAGCGAGCAACCATCTTTGCTTAAATGCTCCGTTACTTTTCATACTTCCTAGGGCTAACCTAGGTTCCAATAACACCAGCCTTCGCCGGTGGAGTGTTAGGCCATAGTCTAAATGATCTATGACGGGTTAAATCTATCTTTGATTAGTAAGGTATTGCCTTTACAGGGCGAGTCGTTGCGGATAGCGCTATCCTAGCGGCTGGAGTCGGGGGACCTTCCCGAAAAAACCAATTTTCACTGAGAAAAATCAAACCAATTTTCCGCCCAATTCTCTAGACAATGGGAGGGTGCCCAATTCTTTCGATAATTTTGTGGAAAGATCTAAGAGAATTATTTCTATAGTTTCCCTATTGAGATTTTTCATAGTTTATCTGTAACGGCTTGTAGGCTGCGGCACGCACAGCCGCTTATTAAAACAAATAAATTTAGAGAATAGCTTGTTCTGTTGCTGCTCCCCATTCTTCATGTTCACAGGCTGATTCTTCACCTTCTGGCTCCTCTTCTTGCTCACCATCTTTGCAGGGTGAATCTTCACCTTTCATTCTACTTTGGGGTTTTCCTGTTCTACTGCGGGTGGCTCTGCTGCCTGTACTACTACTACTTCTAGCGATGCTGCCTCTACCACTGCCGACTCTCCGAAAGCTAACACCTTAGCGAAAAACCCAGCCAAGCCTAAAAAGGTTGAACTATGGATCCCAGCAGAGATAGGCCAACTAATAACTGGGATTATCCTGTCCGATGGAACGATAGTGTTCCCAAATGGTACGCCAGAGGGAATGCTAGGCTACAAATTAGGCAAAAGGATCGAGAATCAAAATGAGTTATCTTTAAGAATTTTCATCAAATGTCTTTTCTACCTCGGGTCACACCTTAAAGAACTCTCTATCCGCAACGACCTGGAATGTCAAACCATTTATGAATTAGATTGAACTTTATAGTTATAAGCTATAGCCTTGACCAGACCTATCTATTTTGTAAGGATTAAAGCTGTACTAGTAATGGAAGCATAATCTGAAGAGCGTATGCGAAACAGCTGGTAACAGCTGTCATTATGCTATTCAGATTATTTACTATCAAGGCAGCAATGCCGCTGGTTGAAATACCAGCTTTTCCGCTTTACATTAGTACTGTTCTTTCTTTTGGATGGGCTATATTGGGTTTAACGTACTGGCTAGAATGGGCGGCTAATAGTTTGTATTTCGACGCAGTTGCTATCCCTTTACCACTCCTTTATATCATTTGACTCATAAAAGGGGCCTTTATTATTGTATCTCTTTATGCTGAAGCTGGGGCCACTCTGATCCTAGGGTGGGCTTTCGGCCTTATTCCGCGGTATCCTTCTTTTCTACCCGTCTTTATTGAACTTAATAAGTTTTATCTTAAGTGCTCCTTTCCTTTACTGGCTTCACTTTGTTCTCTTATATGTTACATTACTCCTATTGTGATAATAGCAGCGCTAAACGTTGTTGGGTATTATTTCATTGAGCTCTTAATAAATTATGGTTGGCAGTTTGTTCTGGCCGTCTATATTTGATTAAGACTCTTTGGAATTATGCTTCTTGCTTATGGGCTTATTGTCATCCTCTTAGGTGGGCGGCGCGGCGCGGGCGGCGGCCATACCTATGGTACGCCGCCGCGGCGGACGACAGCGAGCTCTGCGAGCGTCGTGTGCCCGCCGCCGGCCTGATCTTTGCATTATTTCTTAATACGCTTATTCAATGGGATAATCCCGACGAAGAGCTGAACAGAGACCACTTTAATCACTCTTGGGCTGAATGCTTATTGGGAACTCAGATCCCTGACCTAACGGCAGTTTAACTGAAATGACTATTTGGGTTAAGGACACTACTTATTTTCCAGAATGGAGTGAGAAAAGGAATGTTCCTGTTGATATTTTTGTTCCTATTTGTTTAGTGGCTCATTATCAATCTTTATCCTGGCGCTATTTAGGTAAAGGTCAGCTAAGGGGATATGCTACTAAGCCTTCGAAACAACCCGCGCTAACAAAGGAGCAAAAAGCCGCTATTGTATTTCCTAATGAAATTCAAGAGATCATTACAGGGATTATTCTCAGTGATGGTTCAATAACAATGATGGGTCATGATGCCCGCTTGGTAATTCACCAGAAAGATCGTGAGTTTGTTCAACTCATTTGGGATCTGTTTTATCGTATAGGCATTGTAGGTGCTCCTCCTAAGGAAATAAGAAGCATTATTAAACCTAGTGGTAACCTTCTATTTCTTATCAATTCGCTACCTTTACCCACCCATACTTTACTGAGCAATACAAACTTTGGTATAAACAGGAAAATGGGAAAAAGGTTAAGGTAATTCCTTCTAACATCGCTTCTCTCATTACTCCTTCCGCAATAGCTTATAGGCTCTCCGGCGATGGTCATTACAATAAACGTCAGGGTTGTATAGAAATAGCAACTCAATCGTTTACTCCGGGCGAGCTTGATCTATTCAGAGCTGCTCTTCTTAATAACTTGAATATAGAATCTACTCGAATTCTGCTGGTATTCAGGGTAAGGAGCAATATCGTATAAGAATCCCTAAAAGAGAAGTGCAGAAGATCCAAAAACTTGTGAAACCATATATTCCTTGTAGCATGGCTTATAGAGTTGGGCTTTAAGGTTCGTTGCAAAATTAAAAGAACTCGAAAGAAAAGTTAACTCTTCTTAAAGAGCCGGGTCCTGATAAGGGTAGGTCCCGGCAGGGATAAGTGCATAAGGAGGCCACCAGTACTAAAAAGGGAGGTTGCACTAAACAAGAGTCTTACGTTGTATGCTTCTTTAATACACCTCAGCGACTGACTTACTTACTTCCTATTGGTTCTTTAGGTCAGAAGAAAACTCCCAATTCGAATGCTTGCCTAAACGTAAAACAGAAAGACTATACCTTCGTAGTTCACATTTGGAACCTTTTAAGGGAATAGGGATAGTAGTGCAGAACCCAAAGAGGTCTCTACTTTTGATAAACGAACAAGTCAAACCTATACTGCTTGACGCTTTGCTACCGTTACACTGCCCTTTTTCACTGAACTCTTTAAGATTTGGTATAAACAGGAAGGTGGCAAAATTATTCAAGTCCTACCCAATAATATTGCGGAACTCCTGACCCCAATTGCTATTGGCTATTGGCTTAGCGGTGACGGTTCATATTCCAAAACTACAGGGAGAATAACAATTCATACAGAATCCTTTACTGCTGCCGAAGTTGACCAGTTACGCTCTGCTCTACTTGCTAAGTATAATATCGAATCTACTCTAATATTCTTAATCAAGCTAAGGAACAATTCGTTATACGGATAACAAAACGGGAAGTTCCCAAACTACAAGATCTGGTTAAAGACCTGATCCCTTCCATGATGCGCTATCGTGTTGGCGGCGCGGGCGGCGGCCATACCTATGGTACGCCGCCGCGGCGGACGACAGCGAGCTCTGCGAGCGTCGTGTGCCCGCCGCCGGCCATACCTATGGTACGCCGCCGGCCATACCTATGGTACGCCGCCGGGCTCTAAGGACCCTTCCTTCCTACTTCACACTTAAATTCCATGAAAATTTCCCCCCAGCAACTCATTCCTGTACTTCCGAGGAACTTTATCAACTAAGAGCTGCACTGCTTAATAATTTGAATATTGAGTCTAGTCGTAACTCAGCTGGGGTAAAAGGAAAAGAACAATATCGTATAAGAAGACCTAAAAGAGAAGTTCCTAAAGTACAAGCTTTAGTCAAAGCACATATCCCTGAATCTATGGGCTATAGAGTTTTACTTTAATCTGAGTAGCAAAGGGGGTTTGGAGGATTAAAGGGGCTAGCCCCGTAAGGTGGTTTCTCTTTTAGAGTCAAAGTAACCCATTTCGCAGGTTGGTGTAACGGTTAGCATGCTAGACTCATGATCTAGAGGAAAACGTTCGACTCGTTAACTTGCGCAGCCTCGTACAGGGCACGGGATTTTACCCTAATGTCTGGTTATTTGAGTAATGGCTCCCATTATTTTCCTAATGTCTTCGACATGGGCTACTTGAAGAAGGAGGAGGATACATGGAAAGTCTGCAGGGGCAGAGCGTCAGAATACACACAGGATAAGTTCCCCTGGTTGTAAAGGGTTAGTTTTACTCTAAAGGTAACGGTGTTACTCTAAAGAGAAAGCGACTTACGGGGCTAGCCCAGCCAGCAATTCTTTCATTCCACAATAAAGGATTAAAGCCCTACTCTTTAGGCCAGGGGGGAAAAAATGGTTTAACAAGATCCTGTACTTTTGGGACTTAACGTTTTGGTATCCTATTATATATTGATTTTTGCCCTGTCCGTTAGAGACCCGAGTAGTTTCAATATTCAAATTATCCAAAAGAACAGCACGTAAAAGGTAAAGCTCACCAGTAGTGAATGAGTCTGTTGATATTCTTATTAAACCTTTAGATTTTTCGAAACAACCATCCCCGCTCAGCCAGTAGGCCAGAGCTCTAGGAGTCAACAGATCAGCAATGTTAGAAGGGAGAACCTTGATGTTTTTACCAGTGACTTGAGTGTACCATTGTGAGTTAAGTTTAGTGAAGTGGGGCAGGGTAAACGTAGCGAATCGAGTGGACTATCAGTTTTCCCGGTTCTTTTATCATAGTGATCTGTAGTTTTAGGGCTAGCACCAACAATTCCTATAGAATCAAAGAGGTTCCAAATGTGTTGAACGAAATCTGCATCCTTTTGCTTTATGTGGAGATTTGTAGAGTTCCCTCTTTTCTTAAAATGTTTAGTCCGACAACAACATTCAGTCATTTTTCTGTGAGTTCAGCAGTGAAGACAATAGCAGCTTTTTGGGCATTGGTAAGCTGTTTTCTAGGAGCTTGACCTTTCCCCTTTCCTTTGGAAGGCTCCTCAGAATTACAGAACAATAACCACGACTATGGAGCATTGGCAGGGAAGACAACGAGAAACACCCAAAACCAGAGATACTCGGCATGTGCAGAGCTAATAAAAGTGAGGTAAGGATAGTCCATATCTTCAGAATAGGAGGCATAGAGGTAGGGAAACCTACCCAAAAACCGAGAAACCTTATAAAGCTCAATTCTAAGGCAGGACAAATAGAAGGTAACTTTGTTAGCCCTGGAAGGAAAATCCAAAAGGGACTCCTGAATTACAGGGCGAAAGGAGAGCGCCCCAGGGCCGTAATGCTAAGTATGGTAATGGTAATGGTAGCTAATAGCTAATATTGGCAAAGCAAAGTTATTAGCCCGTCGAAGATGGGGCGATCTACAAGGGCCACGATCCCCTGATAAGCTCGTCTTATTAAGAATTTGAGATAGAATGATGGGCAATTTTTAAAGGAAAATGTCTAAAAAGATGAAAATAGAAAGACGACTAGATTAACACTGTAAATCAAGCACTTAAGTGCTTTATGGGTGGGTGGATGTGTAAACACATCAGTAAAGGTATCGAAATGATAACTAATATAACTCTTATCGTAACTAACGTTTATAGTAAATCAGTATTCAGGGCAGTACACCGACAATACATAACGTTTGACAGTTTTCCCGTCTATGTTGGTATACCTAAGGTCAAACAGCTCAGCGAAGAAAGGGTGACTAAAGGTTTAAAAGGAAAAAGTTGTAAAAAGTTTGACCGGTCCGTTTATCATAATGTACGTTCTAGGTTCTGCCCCAATGATTCCTATTTTTTAAAGTGGGGCCAAATACTTTTGAGTTAGACACAATTTTTCTAAATGGTAAGTCAAAAGGTTTAGAAAATATTGAGAGGGGAATAAGGTTCCTATCCATTTAGAAATGGATATCTCTGCGATAGAGTGGTAGGATTCACTGACGATTGAGAGGAGGCGGCGCGGCGCGGCGCGGGCGGCGGCCATACCTATGGTACGCCGCCGCGGCGGACGACAGCGAGCTCTGCGAGCGTCGTGTGCCCGCCGCCGGCCTCTGTAGCTGCTTCTTGTCTCCTTCGGGGCCTACTAGTTCTGCTCACTTTGCGGAGCCCTATTCATCTGCTACTGCTGTTCAGAATCACTCTAGGAAGCCCTCTTCCTTTTCTTCGCCTTCTACCTGTGCCGCTGAACCTTTCTCTGTTTGTGTCACTGCTACTGGCTCGCCATCCTCCGGCAAACCTAAAGGGAAAGCCACCCGAAAACGTATTAGCAATGAGCAACAGTCTGCTATAGTATTCACTGAGAAAATCCAAGGAGTGATTACTGGTCTTACTCTATCGGACGGTTACCTTGAGCGGTGCCGAGAAAGTGTTCGTTTACAAATTGAGAAGCCCCCAGCAGAAAGATCGTGAGTTTGTTCAACACCTTTGGGACCTCTTCGATTCTATAGGTATTGTAGGTACTCTACCTGCTCACCGTAGCCGTTCTCTAAAGTCAACTGGTAAGTCTTACGATGTTTATGGTTTAAAAACCTTGACCTTCTGTCCTTCGGCACTGAGCTTCATAGCCTTTGGTATACTAAAGTCAATGGGCGAACCATTAAAGTCCTTCCTTCAAATATAGCGGAATCCTTAACTCCTATCTCTCTTGCTTACTGGTTAGCCGGAGAGGGGTCTGATGATAAGCGTTCTGGCCGCATCAGAATTGCGACAAATTCATTCAGCCCAGCAGAAGTTTACTTATTACGGGCTGCTCTTCTTAAGAAATTGAATATTGAGTCTACTCGTCACTCAGCTGGTAGCGATCAGAAGGATAAAGAGCAGTATATTATATTGTATCCCTAAACGGGAACTGACTAAAGTTCAGCAGCTAGTTAAGCCGCATATTCCACCAATTATGCGGTATCGTGTTGGCCTTTAAAGGTGTGGTCTTTAGCTGAATTCTATTGACTATTATTCTTGGGGTTTCCACGTCTATCTTGCCTTGATTTCCTTTTCTTTTCAATTTCCTTCAAAACTCCCCCCCTACTTACCTGTTCTTTTGGGGCCTGGTCCTGGGTATGACTCTTAACTGCCTACTCAGCGGTGAAGACTGCTATTTTTACTGGAGGAATTTCATTTAAGTATGAAAAGAAAAGATAAGATCATAAATGTATTGTAATGTATTTAACTATTATTGCCCTTCCTCTTTTAGTTACTCTAGCTTCAGGCCTTTTAGGTAGAAAGCTGGGGAGTTCTGGTGTTCATTTAGTAACTTGTATAGGTATAGTATCAACCTTTTTGCTGTCTACCATTGCCTTCTTTGAGGTAGCTTTGGCTGCCTCTCCAGTGTCGGTTTCATTGGGTATCTGGTTAGATTCCGAGCTACTCTATTTATCCTGGGGGTTCCTGTTCGATACCTTGACGGTCTCGATGCTACTACCCGTGGTATTAGTTTCAGCGCTAGTCCACATCTATTCGGTAGGGTATATGGCCCCTGATCCCCACCATCAGCGTTTCTTTGCCTACCTCTCGATGTTCACATTCTTCATGCTCCTGTTAGTCTGTGGCGATAACTTTCTAGTTATGTTTCTGGGATGGGAGTGCGTAGGAATCTGTTCATTCTTACTCATATCTTTCTGGTTCACTCGGGTTCAAGCCACCAAAGCAGCGATTCAAGCTATCTTACTCAACAGAGTAGGAGACTGGTTGCTATTGGCTGGCCTTTTTTCCCTTCTATGGGTTTCTGGGTGCTTAGATTTTTCTACAGTTTTTGTATTGGCTCCTTACATTAACGGAGACCTGGTAACACTCTCAGTGTTGGCTCTCTTAGCAGGGGCAATTGCCAAATCAGCCCAGTTCGCCCTCAATGTTTGGCTTCCTAATGCGATGGAGGCACCCACTCCTGTGTCCGCTTTACTTCACGCAGCTACTATGGTTACAGCAGGAGTCTTTCTATTAATGAGAGTATCCCCTTTGCTGGAGTACAGCAGTACAGGATTAGTACTCACCCTTTGGGTAGGAACCTTGAGCGTGTTTTTAGGTGCGAGTATTGCTTTAGTGCAAAACGACCTTAAGAGGGTTATAGCTTACTCCACTGTAAGCCAAATTGGTATGATGGTTCTGGCCATAGGGCTCTCACAGTACAATGTAGCCTTATTCCATTTAGTTAATCACGCCTTCTTCAAGGCCTTGCTCTTCCTATCAGCTGGTGCTGTCATACACTCCATGCATGACGAGCAGGACATTCGTAAGTACGGAGGACTGCTCAGATTTCTTCCTTTCTGTTATATTCTAATGTTAATAGGTTCAATGTCTTTGATGGCTGTTCCTTTTTTGACTGGTTTCTACTCAAAGGACTTGATCATTACAGGTGGTTATGGCTCTTATACTCTAAGTGGTAAAGTGGCATACTGGTTGGCTGTAGTTTCGGCTACACTTACTGCTGCCTACTCTACCCGTTTACTCTACTTAACGTTCTTGACTAACCCTCACGGCCCCAGAGCCAATTACACTTCTGTTCATGAGCCACCGTTAGTCATGGCCTTACCTCTTGGAGTCTTAGCTATATTAAGTATATCTTTTGGGTATTTCGCCTCTGATTTTTTCATAGGACCGGGCTCAACTATCTTTGCCAATTCCCTTTTTATACACCCTGATCATGCGAGTGAATTCGAATTCACTGTTCCTCTTTTCTTCAAGCTACTCCCTTTAATTTGTACCCTTCTTGGCTCTACTTTAGTGTTATTTTGCTATTCTTTATTCCCTCAATTCTTAGTCTGGGGGGTAACTACTAAGATAGGTCTAGCAATCTACTGGTTTTTCAACCAAGCTTATTATTTTGGCCTTCTTTACGCTAGATTGGGTTTCCTAGTCTTGAAAATGGGGTATAACACTTACAAGGTGCTGGACAAAGGGGTACTGGAGCTGTTAGGACCATATGGTTTGGTATGGTTAGTTACCACTATATCTTCACGTGTCGCTTCTCTCGATTCAGGCTACATCCCTCACTATGCTCTTTACATGGTTACGGGGCTGCTTTTCGTTCTCTCCTTCGCAATATTGATTCCTGACCCTAAACTCTCTCTTCTTTTCCTCATCTTTTTGACTATTATTCCTTCTACTAACAACAACTCTTACAACTACTTGTAAAAACTCCCCCATCTTCTCTGACTCACCCCTTTCTGGGTCGAATTCTTCTTTCTCTTACTCTGTTTCTTCTTAAATTTCAGCAGCTGGGCCAGAGGCGGCGAAGCCGCCACGCCGCCGACAGTATCCGGCGGGATAGCAAGTAGGTAGTGTCACGGACCATGGAGGGTCCAAAGATGGTAGGATCTATTGAGAGCACTGTTCAGAGTGCAAGAATTCTCAGCGGGTAATAGGCTATTTAATTAGACCCAGTGTCCTCTACCAAAGACCCCTCCTAAAACTAGATCCCGATTAGATAAACGAACAGGTAATACTTCTTCCACGACTCAATTCGTTACCTTTAGTCTGCCTTTCTTTACGTAGCTTCATAAAGAGTGGTATCGAATTGCTGATGGCAAAATCAAACTTCTTCCTTCCAACATTGCTGAACTATTAACTCCTGTGGCTATTGCATTCTGGGCCGCCTGCGACGGTAAGTTCCAAAAAGATGCCGGAGTAGTGTGGCTCTGTACAGACTCATTTACCCCTGATGAGGTTTACCTTTTACGTTCGTTGCTGCTTAATAAGTATGGAATTGAATCGGGTTGCTGTCTCTAAAGCCAAAGAGCAGCACAGAATCCGAATACGGAACTCTTCAATGCCTACTTTCCAGGAGCTCGTTGCCCCTCACATTCCTGCTTCAATGCGGTATCGTGCCGGCCTTTAAAGTACCTCACTATTGTCTTAGGTTTAATTCTATTGTTACTATCGGGCTAATACACTATCTAGCTTGGGTCTCTTCACGAATAATTCAAATTGTTCCCTAAAAAATTGCCCCGTAGGGCATACCAAAAGGATAGAGGCGCAGTTGTGGTTGAGTTTTCTGTACTGACACCTTTACGCCTGCCGAGGTGGATACCTTGAGAGCTGTTTTACTAAGTAAATTTCATATAGATTCTACTCCCCTTTACCGGGCTAGTGATAAGAACAGTACCCAATCTACACACCAAGACGGTACATTACAAATTAATGGAAAGAATGCTCGGATGCGTATTTACCAAAAGGATCTAGGTTTTGTTCTTTTCATTTTGGGTCAAGTTCAATTCTCTTGGTATTGTAGGCGCCCGCCCTGATCGTAGCATCCGAATGGATAAAAGTAGCGGTCAAGAGTTTGAAGCTTTTCAATTTGCTACTTTCAACCTTCCTTACTTTACTGAGCTCCACCACCAATGGAACCCCGTAGTCGACGGGAAGAGGGTTAAGGTCCTTCCTTCTAACATTGCCTCTCTCATTACGCCCAGAGCCCTGGCTCACTGGCTCAGCGGCGATGGGTCTTATTGTAAAAGTACTGGGAGAATTACGATTTCGACAGACTCTTTTACTGCAGTGGAGGTCGACACTCTCCGTTCTGTTCTGCTGGATAAATTGATATTGAATCTGCTCGGGCTGCTCATAACAAAGCTAAGGAACAGTATGTTATAAGAATCCCCAAACGGGAAGTTCCTAAAGTTCAGCAGCTGGTTGCTAATCATATTCCTTCTATGATGCGCCACCGTGTTGGGCTTTAATTTCATGGCCTGAAGGTGAGTTGCCTTACCTCGCTCTTACTTTATCCTAGTTAACTATTATCCTTCAAAATTCCCCCCCCTTTCTTTACTGAGCTACATCCCCAGTGATACCAATATGTTGATGGGAAACAGATTTCTTCCTGAAAACATTGCTCTTCTTTTAACTCCTAGAGCCCTGGCTTACTGGCGGGCTACCTTAGCGGGGATTACCAAAAAAACAAGGTTCTATAGTAAAGTGATCTCTACGAATTCATTTACTGTTGAGGAAGTCGACCAATTACGCTCCATACTCTTAAGCAAGTTAAAGATTAATTCTACTAGAATTTTGTTCGACCGCGCCACCTAAAGAGACCTCCAATTATCATCAGGTAACTGGTAAAACCTACACAGGTTACTTTTTCGCTACCTTTACCTATCCATACTTCACAGAGCTACACCGCCAATGGTACACTAAAGTCGATGGGAAAAATCTGAAGGTTCTCCCTACGAATATAGGTGAACTTATTAGCCCTCGCGCTATTGCATATTGGTTTAGCTCCGCCGGGTGCTTTCATAAGAGAGATGGGGTAATCCAAATATCTACTGAATCCTTTAGCCCAGTTGAGATTGACACCCTTCGTTCTTTACTTCAGGATCAGTATCATATTCATTCTACTCGAAATGTTCATAATAAGGATAAGTATATTATACGGATCCCTAAAAGGGAAGTTCCGAAACTGCAGGAGCTGGTGAACCCTTTCATCCCCTCTTCTATGGCCTAGCGTGTTGGTCTATAGGGCCTATTCCCGATCGGTACCCTTTAGGGCTGGCCTAGTGCTCGTAAGGAGTTTTCCCTGTGGGCCTGGGTAAAAATAACCCCCCCCGAAAACGGTTTAGCAAAGTCGAAAAGGCTCCAATAATAATTCCTGCTGAAACCCAAGAGGTAATTTCCGTGAGGCTATCGGTTTTTACTACTATGTAAGGGTCATAGCTCAGTTCGGTTAGAGTGCTGTGTTGATAACGCAGTGGTGGAGGGTTCAAATCCCTCTGGCCCTATAAAAGACCGGGCTGCCTTTTTGGTTCAATTTTGGGTTTTATTATCGATTATTGCAATTATTCCTTATATTCCGGCGATTTTACTTTCTATGGTCGAGCTATTCTTAACTGTGGCTGGGGCCACTGCCTTCATTGTTCACCTGGACATAATTTGCGCATTCATTCTTTTTGTTTCATGGGTTATTTCCTCTATTATTGCTGCCATCTTGGAGTTCTTTTTCGTTCTTCTTATTTCTTGGCTGCGTTTATCTTTCCTATTTTGAGATATTTACCGACTGTATTTTGACACCTGGTTCTTGTGGTTTACTCCAGTCCTTAGCTTCAATAATCCTAGTCCTACTCCTACGGCTGAAAGTGAGGATAACGAACTCGTCACCGATTTTACAAGATGGCTGGTGTTCTTGGGTTTTGAGTGGCGGCGCGGGCGGCGGCCATACCTATGGTACGCCGCCGCGGCGGACGACAGCGAGCTCTGCGAGCGTCGTGTGCCCGCCGCCGGCCATACCTATGGTACGCCGCCGGGGTCTTAGAACAAACAGAAATTGAGATTTCTGCTCATTTCGAGGTACGGCCTGACCTACTGATTCCTATTTACTTTAAAGATTTCTCTCTGCAAGCTCCGCTTTTGAAAAAGTTACACTGGGTTATACACACTGACGGGCAGTTTCGTGGCTATTCTACTGAATCTTACTCATCGGGCAAACCTACTCGGTTAACAAAAGAAGAAAAGGCTGCTAGAGTTTGTCCTGAAGATATTAAAGAAGTAATCACCGGTATGGTGATTGGCGATTCATGTCTAATCTTTTCCGCAAGGCTCTGGCAAAGGTAAAGCTCGAATCCAAATTGAACAAAAGGACAAGCCCTTTGTTGACCTTATGTGGGCTCTCTTTGATTCTGTAGGAAGTGTAGGTGGTCCGCCAAATTTGGTATACTAAGGTCAATGGAAAAAATGTCAAAGTCATTCCTGATAACATTTATTCTCTCTTAACTCCTAGAGCTCTAGCTTATTGGATTTCTGGGGATGGAAGTTTCGAGAAGAGCGGTAGTGTTACTATCCTTTGTACTGATTCCTTTACGGCCGGTGAGGTGGATTTACTGAGAACCATCTTACTTAATAAGTTTCATATAGATTCTACTTTATTTCCACCAATATTGGAAACTACAGAATCCTATACGGAAATCTTATATGCCTACCTTACAGTCTCTTGTTGCTGACCCAAAATACAATAAAAATGAACCCAAGTGCCTTCATAAACAAAGAAAACTGTAAGAAACAGAAATAAGAACTAAAATTACAATACAAATGAACCCAACTCCCTTTATAAACCAAAGAAACTGGGGAAAATGGGAAAGCAGACCAGAAAAGTAGTCTACTATTCTAAAATAGAGCAACCCGGAAATCAGGGAACCAGAAAAGGTGAGAAACCCAGCTAACCTACTAAATAAGAGTGGCTCACTTATTCGGGCATCCAGACAACCCAGGAAAACCAGAGAAACATCCCTCACTAAAAAGGGCAACTAACAAAGAAAACAAAAGAAGCAGATTATTACATTAAGCAAGGAACCCGCCCCGGTTCTAGCTTACGCCACTATATCAAAGAGACAGGGTACACTACTATATAAAAGACTCTATTAATTTAGTCAACTAGGGAAACCAGGAACACCTTTACTCTACTGAATTAGGCAACCAAGTAGGGCACCCTTCTAACTTAAAGAGATTTGGAAAACCAGACACAATAATACAGTGGGCTACCCTATTAAGTCAAAGAAACCCAGAGAAATTCAAGAAACCGGGTAGGGCAGTAGTACTAGAAATCTGACTAACCTTAATCAGTAAAATAGAAAGAGGGTAGTGGTAATCCCTGTAGGCCTCTACTGTAATTAGAATAAATACGGAGGGGCGGAGGTATAGGGAGGGGCCTATATTTTGAATTAAATTAAACAGGCCCGGAGGGCCTACTAATTAAGTAATTACTTTATAAATAAAGGGCCGTACCCCCTCACTCTTTTACTAAAACTAGTGAAGTCAGGGTTCCCTCTTGTAAAATAAAGGCTACTACTTAAGGCATCCCTACTCTTAAGAAATAACGGCTTCCCACTACAAATCAGAGAGGCTTCCCACTATTAATAAAAGAGGCCTACGGGCCACTCCTTTAAATAAAAAGAGTTACCGGCCTCCAGAATCTTGTAATTAAAAGAAAGGGTTACCACCACTCTAGGAAAATAAATCAAACCCCTTACGGCTACTGGTAACTAGTGTAAACTAACTACGTTCAGGCCACCCACTCTACTTATTATATTTCCTAAAGGAGGCTATCCACCCAATGATAGCCGTTATTTAAAGATCACGGTGTTTATTGGCGTCACAAAGGCCAAAGGGATGGCCAATGACCGAGTTTATATGTTAAACCTAAGGGTTTCATATAAGGGTTGGAGGCTATACAATGAGGACCGTGTTCTTAAACAAAAATCTGAGTGTTTAAAGGCACGCCGCAGGGCGGAGCTCGATAGAGCTCCGCCGCAGCGCCACAGCCGCAGCGGTACGCCCATTTATTTTACTAACATTGTCTAATGAAATGAGGAAGGAGTAACAAGATGTTTGTAACGGGGGTGACGACTAAAATTCGTTGAATTTGCCTATGGTTTCAGGAGAATAACCGCCGGAGGCGGAATGTAATGAGGATTTCTGAATTTATTAGGAAAATAGGCCTTTAATTGACTAATATTTGGTTCTTTTCTTTAATCAATTTTCTTTCAGCTCCCTCGAACAATTACTGGCCAAAATACCCCATCCGCAACGATCTGGAATGTAAAACCAACTCCAATTTTAAATGAAAAGTAAAGAGTCAATTAAATGAAGAAATCTTGTTAAGTTAGATTGAACACGTCATAGTTAATTGAGACTCTAATTTTACTATGCGCTTAGTCGCCGTGAGAGGGGAAGTCCTGAGCATGATATTAACTGCTTGGGTGGGGGGCTGCCAGGGGCCGGATTAAGTTCTGGCCGGTGTTGCTGGCTTTATTTGAGGTTTTTAATCAGTGGTATATCCAAGTTGAGGGGAAATATGTCAAACTGGTTCCTACTAACATAGCTGACCTGATTACTCCTATAGCCCTTGCTTATTGGCTAACCGGTGACGGGTAGGGTATTTCAATAAAACTCAAGGAGCTATCCAAATATCGACTGATAGCTTTACTCCGGAAGAGGTTGACAAATTACGAGGTGTGCTACTTGAGAAGTATAATATCGAATCAACACGGGTTTCTAACGGTAAGGGGAAAGAGCAATCTATAATCCGTATTCCGAAACGGGAAGTTACCAAGGTTAAGATTCTTGTAGAACCTTTTATGGCTCCTTCTATGCGTTATCGAGTTGGCGGCGCGGCGCGGGCGGCGGCCATACCTATGGTACGCCGCCGGGCTTTAACCTCATCTTTTCTACTTCACTAGCTTACTATTCTTATTTTCTGCTTGTACAGCTGTGATTCCTTCCGTTCCCTTTTACCTTTTACTAGAGGGTCCTTTCTTTGACCTTCTTTCTTGTTGGATTTTTGTCCCTTTATTGCTACCCCCGACTCTGTGAAGAAGAAAATTAGCAAATTGCCGCGAAACTTTATAGGCCTCTCTACCTTCTTCATGGTGATACTGGGGAGGTTGTTAAAGTATTTACCAGAAGGTAAGATAGCGGCAGCCCGAGAGCTGGGAGTCTCTAAGCCACAATAGAAAATGACTGTAGATCAGGCTTTTCAAAACCAGTATATTTTAACCATGAAAAAACCTGAGTAAATTCATATTAGGGCTTCCTAATGTTATCGGGTCTAGTTCTTAGGCCCCTCTTGATCGCAGATCTCTCTGTTTAGGTGCACTTTTGCTCAGAGCCAGTGCACTTGACTTCACTTTTTCTAGCGGGTATTTTCTTTGTGCCTCTCTTTCTGTTATTGTGCCTACCCTACCTACCGGTACAGTTTTGTTTTTCTCTTGTTTAGCCAGTTCCCTGAGAATGGCTGTATTATGTTCCCTCATTCTTAACATCTTTTTTGTTTTGGAGTCTGTAGATTGATTTGAAAATTCCCCCCTAAATTTATAGATTGAACCTGTCATAGTTTATTGAGACTATGGCCTTTTTATTATGCCCTTAGATGTGGGGCCGGATGAACGCTATTCTAGTGGTCTAATACATGCGAATCTTATGCTCACATAGGAGTATGGTGTATGGGTGAGTAACAAGAAGGAACCAACCCTCAGGTTCGGTTTAATGCCGTAAAAGGAAATTGTCCGCCGGAGGACGGGTCTTCTTTGGTTAGATTGTTGGTGGGGTAACGGCTCACCAAGTCTGTGATCCATAGTTGGTTTGAGAGAACGGCCAGCCACAGTGGCACTGAAACAAGGGTCACCCGAGCAATGCTCGGCAGCAGTAGAGAATATTGGACAATGAGCGCAAGCTTGATCCAGCCAACTAGAAGGGTCTTACCTAATCCCGTACAAACCCTGCCGGAGAGGAGGATAATGACTAAACTCTGCTATCAGTCCCGACCAACCTCGTGCCAGCAGTCGCGGTAATACGAGGGGGGCTAGCGTTATCCGTCTTGAATGGGCCTAAAGGGTATGTAGGTTGCCCGCTAAGGTATCCCGAGAAGGGTTGACGGGAAATGCATAAGGAATTAATGAATGAATTAGAATAGCTCCTCCCTAGGGTGGGCAATGGTCAATGGTAATGGAATGAATGGAAGGGTCTAAGGATCTCAACCTTTGGAGTAAATCCAATTCAATAAGTATTGTAGGGACCCACTCTCCTTCGATACCCCTCTGGGTTTATCTCAATCAATCTCTCAGAGTGACAAAATAGGCTTGTGCGTGCCTTCGGGCATACCATCCTTCCTTCCTACCAAGAAGTAAGTAAATTGGTTGCTCGCTCTTTTCTATCAAATGAGAATACCTCGAAGAGGAAATGCAAAGAAATATGACCTCAGAACAGCACCTCCTATGGGTTCCTTTGGGTTATAAATTTCGTTTACATGGGTTAGGTTTGGGTTTATTCTCATTCCTACTCGGCCTATGCTCCTTAGTCCTTAGCTTTTTAGGGAAGCCGGCGCCGTTGTTATTCCAGCTTGAGTTCGAATCCCCCATCCCCCTTCTTCTTCATATACTAGCTCCCAAAGTAACTAGAAACGCCTTAGCAGGGCTGAAAAAGAGGCTATTTTAGTTCCTCCAAAAACGCAAGAGGTCTTTATCGAATGGTTATAGGTTATCTAGAATGGCTTACCAGGGCTGAAAAAGAGGCTATTGTAGTTCCTGCTACTATCAAGGAACACTCAGCGGTGAAGAGTGCTATCTATTACTGGAGGAATTTTAGTATGAAAAGAAAATTGGATTTTCTCTATTATACATTATGCCTACTTCTTTTACTGTACCTTGGGGTTACGGTGCCTCTAGGGAATGTTGGGGTCCAATTGCTAATGTTCCTTCTAATGGTGTTCATTATCGCTACTACTTTAACGGGTTCTGGTGGTCATCAGACTCTTGTCTTTTCTTCCTCACGACCATTACATAGGAATAGGAATAGGAATCGGGAGCGCCGAGCCGCCCGCCTCGTGAATATTCTGATTTAGAAAAGCGTACCAATAAAACTTATATTAGCTATCATTTCGATACCTTTACTCATCCTTTCTTCACCGACCTACACCAGCAATGGTACAAGCCGGTTGATGGTAGCTCCAAAAACATAAAAGTCCTCCCTCAAAATATCGAGGATCTCATGAGGTGAGGTCTCCATTAGCTATAGCTTATTGGCTAGCGGGGGACGGCCATTGCCGTAAACAGGACGGATCAATAGAGATTGCGACTCATTCTTTTACACTGAAGTCGAAACCCTTCGGTCCGCCCTACTCAAAAACTTGAATATCGAAACTACTCGCTATGCTGGTAACAGAGCTAAGGAGCAATACCGTATTTTATACCAAAACGAGAAGTTAACAAAGTGCAAGGTTTAGTCAAAGGCCCTTTTATGATGGCCTACAGAGAAGGCCTTTAAGATTAGTATGAGGATGGGGTTAGAGGGCTTGCCTTAGGAGCAGGGGCGTCATTATGACTTAATTCGTTAATTCCTTTGATTACAACTAGCGAGCTAGAGTGTTATAGGGGGATTAGGGAATTCCAGGAGTAGGGATGGAATCCTATGATCCCTGGAGGACCGCTGCGGCGAAGGCCCTATCCTGGGTAAACACTGACACTAAGATACGAAAGTGTGGGGAGCGAAGAGGATGTGCGACCAGAAAGCTAAAATAAACATTGGGAAATGATTTCTCATTGCTTTCCATCTGGCAATAGCCCACCTAAATACGCAAGAATCAATATCTTAATCAGGGTAATTGGTCAATATACTCTTAGAATTCTCCGGTAACGGTCTTGTGTAAAGCTTTAGGGCAAACTTTAACTGAGAAAGCCGGGCTGTCTTCTATGGTTAGAGAGATCGAACCAGCCTAATTAAAACTGTGTAAATTCGGTGTATAATGAGTCCTCGATTATACTTAGATGGACAGATAATTTGCACAGTAAAGTTGGAACCTAAGGAAGACTATTACGTGTTTATTTTGGAACTGGGTAACTCCTATAATTTGCTATTCACTACGTTTAAATACTTGATTAGGACGTAGGTCATTAGCTAAAAATACCGCAAGGCATTTGAATAATTAGAGGAGAAAGGACAGCATAAAAAGCGAATGCTCTCCTGTAATGGGAGAGATAGGGTTTGATAACCTGCGGTGAAAGCCGGCTGACTTATGCACGGGCGTAAAAGGTGGAATAAGAAGTTATAATGAGTAAGTTCCCTTGCCTTACTTTCGTTTTGTATACTCCGCTGAGATAACTACCTCATCCTTCCGCTTTGCTGACTATTACTACTACTGACTTACTGACTACGTGGATGTAGCAATCTGCTTGCCTTCTCCATTCACTGAATCTGCTATGAAATTTCTAAAAGAGCTGATTTACGAAGTCAAAAGGAACAAGTTGAGGCTCTAGAATATTAGCAGGAAGGTAAAGTTGATTAAATACAAAACACAATGAAAACTCCTAATTTAAAATGGAACCTATGGTTCCTTGGATTTGTGGACGCTTTAATCTCTCCAACCTATAAAGAAGGTTTGGACTTCTTTAGTAACTTATTGTTTTTATCATTACCTGATTCTTCGATTAAAGAGGAGGCGGCGGCCATAGGTACGCCGCCGGCCCAAAAACAATATAGTTAAAAGAGGTTATTCTTCGACAATGAAGGTCGGAGACAGACAGAAAAATGTGTTAAATTCTCGAATGTACAGCTTTAGTGGTTTGGGGGAGTAATTTAGGATCTACCGTAGGGTATGGACGATTTACAAAGCAAGTTAGAATATGATTTCATTACCACCATTTCAATATAGTGTAGTAGTAGGTTTACTTTTGTCAGATGCTTGGTTAATATGCTCTTCTCTCAGAAGTAAGAATTCTCGGTTAGGATTTAAACAGTCTTTAGCTCATTCTGAGTATCTTTGGTTTGTATTTAACTTATTATCTCACTATTGTTCTAGTTACCCTCATTTAACTACTGGTATAAGAGCTGGTATTATCTTTTATGGGCTAGAATTTTTTACTCGAGCATTACCATGTATAACTTAATTACAATCTCTGTTTTATATTCAAAAGTTAAAGTTATTCCAGAGGATATTGATAATTTACTAACACCAGTTGCTTTAGCTCATTGGATAATGGGGGATGGCTTAGTTAAAAGTAAAGTTAGCTCTTTGTACTGATTCTTATTCTATCCAATCCAATCCAATCCAAGATGTTGTACGTTTAATGAACTATTAATTATATTATGATTTAAGATGTACTATACACAAACATAGAAAAGGTCAATACATAATCTGTATTTCCATAAATTCTATGAATTTACTGAGAAGAGTTGTTCTTGCCCATATGGACCCTAGTATGTTATATAAGCTTTCCTTATAAATCCTTTTTGACATTTCTTTTCTACTATGAATATCGATGTACTTTACGATTATATAGTTCCTTTTTCCAATCAATGCCTTTCTTAACTAGAAAGTCTATAGAATTTCATTATTGGGCTATTTCTGTACGAATGCATAAATTTGGTTATTTACCTCCCGTCGTGGTCGACAGATTGTTTTACAGATTTCTATGGCTACGAATAAATATCGTTACACTACTAATTTAAACAAACGAGGGGAACTTCCAAGTCTTCCCTAAAAACCGCATGAAAGATTCTGTTATTACTCATTATAACATCGGGTACGGCTTCCACATAGGTCTTCATTTAAGAGACCTACCATTGATTAAGGAGAATAATTCTATCTTAAATTTCTAAGGGCTAATTTATGAATATCCAACTAAAAACGAAGCCCTTTTAGCTATTACAAAACTAGAACACTTAAAATGGCTAATTGAAAACCGTCTTTGCTTTTTTTCCTTTATTGACAGTCTATCAACGGGAAAGATTTGGTAGATTAAGATATGGTGTTTTAAATAGATTAAACAGAGTGGAGAATTTTTCCGAATACAGAATTTCTTAGAAGATTCGTCAACCTGGTTGATACCCTTGGACCTGGATTTGAGTGATCCTTTTCCAATTGAAGGGTTTGATAACTGGTTATCGGGATTCATAAATGGTGAAGGCTCATTCTCGATTCGTGCTAATGGTGAGTGTTGTTTTTATATTGAACATACCGATAAAGTAGTCCTAGATTTAATCCGAAAAGATTTGACCTAAGGTTAATTTTAGAGCGGGTAGACAAGAAAATAGATAGAAAAGACACCTTTGCTTTAAGCATCAGTTCTAAAAAAGGATCTTGAGACTATAATTCGATTCTTCGACAATGAGGAGGTTTTCCCTCTTCAAGGTTCAAAAAGGTTAAATATGAAAACTGGGTCTCTGAGTTTAGAAATCAAAAATCATACCTTTATTCTCACTTCAGTTTCTGAAGGATGGACGTCTACCCTTCTTATTTCGCCTTTTGACGTTTGAGCCGTATGCGGTGAAAGCTGCACGTACGGTTCTTAGAGGGGGAAAGCCCGAGAGGGCCTACCTATCTCAACTAGATACCCTCGTAGTCCACACCTTAAACGATGGAGGCTATAGCTTGGGATACTGGCTCTGTTCTCAGCCTAGAAGCGAAGGCATTAAGCTTCCCGCCTGGGGAGTATGAAGGCAACTTTGAAACCCAAACGTCTAGACGGCCCCGAAGACCAGCAGTGAAGCATGTTGTTTAAATCGATAACCCGCGAAGAACCTTACCACTCCTTGTATGCTACACAGGTGCTGCATGGCTGTTTTTTAGTTCATGCCGCAAGGTATAAGGTTAACTCCGTTAATGGACGAAACCCCTCCTGCTAGTTAATCTGTATTAACCTTACCTTACCTTTGCTTCGGAATTATTAAAGCACACATTAGGGGTTGTCCTATGATACAGCACGGTCCTCGGTACTGAGTAGGATTCTAAAAGAGGTCCCACCTTCCCAAGAAGTCAGTTTGAAATTTGACAAATACCATGATGCCACTACCACATGAAATACAAGAGATTATCGTAGGGTGCGCCCTCGGTGATCTCCACATTGCCAAACCTTTTGCAAACGCCTTTTTAAGGTTCGCCCAATCGACACTTCACTCGGAGTACCTCCTTTACCAATATTCATTGCTTGAGGTCTATTGCAATAGTCCCCCTAAGACTCATACAGCACGTATAGGGAATAAGGGGTACCGCAATTAGTTTTGTTACTCGTTCTTTAGCTGTCTTTAACCCTTTGTATGACCTTTTTTATCTTAATGGGATTAAGATCATACCACCGGCGGCGGCCATAGGTACTGCGGCGGCCATAGGTACTGCGGGCGGCGGCCATAGGTACGCCGCCGCGGCCATAGGTACGCCGCCGAGCCGATGCGGCGTGCGGCGTGCGGCCGTCCAACCCTGTTGGGTCAGGCGGCGGGCACAGCGACGCTCGCAGAGCTCGTCTGTCGTCCGCCCGCCGGCCACAGCCGCCGCAACTTTGGTCTGGTTTGTTCTATTCACTCTGACCGTGGGAAACCACGGGTTTACATCCGGGCAAGGTCGTTGGACCAATTCATCACCATAGTGCGTCCTTACTTTCACGACTCCTTGTTATATAAGTTAGAGAAGCAGAGTAAGAAATAAAGAGTCGTCAGTTCATGTCGCAAGATTTTAGGTTAATTCCGCTAATTAACGGAAGCCCTCCTACTAGTTAATCTGCCTATGCTCCTGCGCTTTGGTTAAGATCAGATATTATTTCGGAGTGAAGCAAACCATAATCAATTAATGCCTTAGATAGATCTAAGACGGACGTCGGTGTTAAGGAGGGTTGGCTTCTTTCTTGTTCGGTGAAACCGTGAAATTCTATAATGAAGTAGCTCGCTTCGCGAGGCTATAAAACAATCATTCATTTTACTTTACTAAGATTTAGTCACCTGGATCTATCAACCAAGGTAAGGTTATTAAGGTTAATCAGATCTAGCAGGTCCAATGCAAAAAGCATTGGTAATTGGGGACCACGACAAGCCCTCATGGCCCTTATGGAGTGGGCTATAGAAACGTGCCACAAAATCTTTAACAATGGGAGGCAATGGCGTGAGCCGGAGCGAACCCCCAACCGAAGATAATGTACGAACAGTTGGCTGCAACTCGCCTCCTCGAAGAAGGAACTGCTAGTAATCAGCTGAACAGAACGCAGCGGTGAACCTTTTCTTTCGTGGCGCACTAATTGTCGGTCAGTGGGGGAAAGTCGACGAGAGTGAAGGTAGTCGGCTGTGTTCTAGGGCATCCTTAGTCTATAGCCGGCTGCTCATCTGGAGTTGGCAATCTCTCATAAGTCCCCACAAAGTAGGGGTACGGGAACGTGCCCCTGAAATTATATCTTGGCCTTCGGGCCCCCCCTCTTGCTTAAGCAAGAAACCTATATTGCACCCCTTGACCCCTGTGCTTTAGTGAGAGATGGCCTAAATGTATAAGAGGCCCGCTTCCTTTAGGTTTAAAGCAGTACAATGATGACTTTAGACGAATTACTACTCACTTACCCTGAAGCCCTTGTCTATGACCCTCTGACCCAAAGAGATGAGCTAAATAAGGTACTAAAGGGGCAAGCTGGGATCTACCTTTGGTATAACCTGGAATCAGGGGAGTACTAGTGGGGTCTTCAAAAGAGCTTCGTACTCGCCTACGTTGCTACTTTAATGCCACTCTTCTTAAGAAAAAGCAAGATTTCTCGGATCTACCGTGCTATAGCAAAGTATGGTCTAGGGTCCTTTAAACTTATCATTTTAACTCACTCTCCTCCTTGCCCCACGTAGGAGCTATTGGCGGAGGAACAGTTTTCATTGACACTCTGAACCCTGCTTATAACATATCCCCTACGCAGGGTCGAATACAGGTTTCACACACTCCGAGGCAACCAAGTCTATCTTGTCAACTCAGAAAAAAGGAGCTCTAAATCCGAACTTTGGTAAATCATGTGGCCGGCGGCGGCCATAGGTACTGCGGGCGGCGGCCATAGGTACGCCGCCGCGGCCATAGGTACGCCGCCGAGCCGCAGCGGCCGCTAGAACAGGAAATGATAGATACTCTTAATCCGGAGTACAATATTTCTCTTACGGCAGGTTCCACAGCAGGGTGCAAGCTAAGAGATTCCACAAAGGCTAAAATAGCTGACGCCCGAAGAGGAACAAAGCATTCTGCTGCGACCAAAGCCAAAATAGCAGTGGCCCTACAGGGCAATAAAGCCAAGTATAACAAAGGGAAACCTATGTATTTGTAAAACTCCTTACGAACGGCTTAGAGCTATTGGCAACCTATCCTAATAGAGTTAGAGCTAGTGAAGCCTTAGGAATAACTAAATCTACACTTGTCAATTATGCCAAGGCGCGAACTCTATTTCAGGTCCATGGGCTTTCTACCATAATATCCTGGGAGGGAAATTTAGATCATAGTTAAACTCTCGGTCCTTCTCTCGTAAACTTCTTATCTTTAATGAGTGGCTAAGAGGGCATCTTATAATGATACCGAATCAGCAGGTCACCCAAACCATACCTCGGATTATGAATTGGGGAAGTGCTCCATTACCTAGCCTTGAAACTAACTAAACTAATTGTGTCATCAGGACAGTCGTAACCTAGCGAAGCCTGGTAGCTGTACCTAGGGCATCGTTTACGGCGAACAGATTAGCGGGAAGCGGCAATCGGGATTAAGTTGTAACAAAGTAGTGTAGGGGAACCTGTACGTGAAAATATCACTCGCCCTTCGGGGCCCCCCGTATTGTATCCTTTAATTTGAATTTCACCGGTGAAGACTTGTTTTTTATTGGAGGTTGTGCCTAAGTATGAAAAGAAAACTTTAGATTTAAATGCAATGATAAATTATTGCTTCTATTCGGGACCCTTCACAGCGCTCTCTCCGGAAGAGCGATTAATCCTGGCATGCTGTTTGGGGCGAGGCGCGGCCATAGGTAGCCGCCGCGGCGTACCTATGGCCGCCGCCCGCCGTTGGTGAAAGCTTTTATTCCACCTTGTATGGCTAAGCGTGTTGGGGTAGAATGATGGAAAGCTTCAGATTACAGGAAAAAATGCTCGCCTTCGTATAAAACAAAAAGACAAAGAGTTTGTAATTCATCTTAGGATCTCTTTAATCATGTAGGTATTGTCGGAGCTGCCCCTTTGCAGTGTACTACTTTTGATAAACGTACAGGGGAAACCTACTCTGCTTTGATTTTCTCTACCTTTACTCTTCCTTTCTTTACTGAGCTCCATAGCAAAGGGTACCGTAAAGTAGAGGGGAAGAACGTAAAGGTCCTACCCGAGAATATAGCTGAACTGTTGACACCTAGAGCCTTGGCCTATTGCCTCGCGGGAGAAGGTGGTTATGATAAAAGTCGAGGAGCAATACGGATAGCCACTCATTCCTTTACTCCAGAGGAAGTTGATCAATTGCGAGCTGCCCTACTGAATAAATTGAATATTGAGTCTAGCCGCAATGTTTATGGTAAAGCCAAAGCCAGTAAGAATCCGTATCGCTAAAAGAGAACTACCTAAGCTTCAAGCTTTAGTGAAAAAGCACATTCCGCCAATTATGGCCTGTCGGGTAGGGATTTAAACTTAGTTGTAGGGTTTTTAAAGGCTGCCCTAAGGGGCATAATAACTTTCTTTGTTTATTTTGATTCTGAAAGCTTTAAGAAATTCCCCCTCTCCCCCAAGGCCCTCGGCCTCCCTATTAGCTAGATTTATCTTAGTGCCCCTTGTAGATTGCCCCGTCTTCGACGGGCGGTGGGTCCCATTAAACTCTCTAATGCTAGCTTCGGCAAAAATTATTGGAGCTGGTTTGGCAACTATCGGAATTGCAGGCTCTGGGGTTGGAGTCGGCTTAGTCTTTGGTGCCCTTATACTGGCTACAGCCCGGAACCCTTCGCTTCGAGGCCAATTTTTCTCTTATGGTGTCTTGGGTTTCGCCTTAGTCGAGGCCCTTGCCCTGTTCGCTCTTATGATGAGCTTCCTTCTTCTTTATGGAACTTAGTCTTCTTTCCTTTTCTTTTTAACTTACCTTAAAAATTCCCCCCATTGGATTCAGGTTCCTAGTAACCAGGTCTAGTTAGATTAGCAGAAGTAATTCGTAATTTTCATTAGCTGTGTAAATGATTTTCTTGATAACCCGACGACCGGGTGTTGGCCAAGGCGTGTTGGGCAAGAACGATCGGTCGAGACGCGGGCGCTGTTGCGCGTCGGCCTCGTGGGGTATGTACGTCGACGCGCTTGCCTGGAGCAAACGGATCGGGGCCTGATAGGGCTCCAACTTTAAAATCGCGAGCGGTCGTTGAATTCTTATTGCTTGCCCCCCTTCCTTACTTACATAACCCGGCTTATAGGCAACTAGGTATTGGCTTGCCAGCAGAGCAGTAGAGCAGTTTCAGGAGACCCTCTCTAGGTATTCCTCTAGGTATTTTAGCCTGGGGTGGAATGCTCCGCAATGCGAAGTTTGGGCCGTCTTTCTCAAAAATTGTCGTCTAAAAGCAAAAGCTCCCTTGACCAAAACCCTTTGAGAAACAGCTATCCGCAACGATCAGGAATGTGGAACCAAAGAAGTCCTGGGCATTACCTTAAAACTGCGCGGCGCGGGCGGCGGCCATACCTATGGTACGCCGCCGCGGCGGACGACAGCGAGCTCTGCGAGCGTCGTGTGCCCGCCGCCGGCCTGACCCAACGGGTTGGACGGCCGCACCCCTCCGGTTCCATTATACGCCTTGTCGCTGCCGGTTACTTGATCTATTGTTCGAATACAGGCTCATTCTACTTCCTTTGCCTCTCCTTTGGACCCTGCTTTCCACTTTCACAGCTCTCGTGCGGAGCTCGCCACTACTTAAGTAGTGATCTGTCTTCACGGGGATCTAAGCGCTCATATTCTACTGCCCCTCCTTCATCGGGGCAACCTAAAGCTAAAGCCACTCGAAATAAATTAACCAGAGCCCAAAAGGCTTCGATCTCTATTACTGATGATATTCAAGAGCTTTCAACTGGAATGATGCTGGGCGATACCTCCAATTGAATGGCAATTATGGGTCATGATGCCCGAATGCTAATTCACCTAAAGGATTATGCCTTTGCAACCTACCTGTGGAGCCAATTTGATACTATAGGTATTGTAGGGGCACAGCGGGCGGCGGCGGTCAGTACCGTATTCGTATCCCTAAAAGAGAGGTAGCTAAAGTAGAGGATCTTGTAAAACCTCTCATTCCCAGTTCGATGGGTTATCGAGTCGGGTTATAAGAATTGCCGGCTGGGGAGTGCCCCTAATGAGGTTTCTCTTTTATAGTAAAACTAACACTTGACACCGTGGCGGCGGCCATAGGTACGGCGGCGGCCATAGGTACGCCGCCGCTGTGGCCGGCGGGCGGACGACAGACGAGCTCTGCGAGCGTCGCTGTGCCCGCCGCCTGTCCAACCCTGTTGGGTCAGGCCACAGCCGCCGCACAGCACGGCGCCACAGTTGTGAAATTACGAGCTATGGTTAGCCATTTGGCCTACCTCTTGGTTCCGCATTGGTCCCCTTTCCTTTCAGTCGCTGAGAATCTCTTTAGAGTAAAAGTAACCGTTTTAATTTAAGAGTTTGGTCTTTCCTCTCGGTAGACCTTCCCTGATTCTTCTAATGATCTTCCTACTGACTCTACTAATCCTGATTCTGGGAATCTAATATAATATCTCTTCTCTTGGCCTTTCCTATTATTACTTTAGCCCGCTTAAAAAATTCCCCCCCAGCTTTTTGGACCTCTTGCGCTCAATAATCTCTTCTTTTTGATAAATACGGAATAGAAACTACTCGCAATGCTGCTAATAAAGTTAAAGAACAATATATTATACGGATTCCGCAACGACAGGTAGCTAAGGTACAGCAACTCCTTAAACCGCATATAGGTTCTTCGATGAAATAGCGGGTTGGGCTTTAACCTTATTTTTAGAAGTTAAGTAAAAGGGGCGGGCGGCCGGGCTGCCGGGCTGCCTGTCCGAAGGTCGTAATGCGCTTTCTCAAGTTCAAGGAGCCTTCGCGTATTCGAGTAAAAGTAACCCTTTACCCTAGTCGGGATAGTATAGTGGTTAATACAGGCGTATCATAAACGCAAGACAAAGGTTCAACCCCTTTTCCCGACATATTAGCCTGGGGGGGGAATTTTTCAGGAGCGGCGGCTGTGGCCGGCGGGCGGACGACAGCGAGCTCTGCGAGCGTCGTGTGCCCGCCGCCGGCCTTACAGCCAGCAATGGCTACATCTTCCGTTTTAATTAGTACTGTTCATTTAAAAGCTGTTGCCATCTTAGTATTAGTGTATCCGGGAGTATCGCCCTTTAATGGTTTGCATTTAGTCGCGATAGCTCTCCGGGTAGCCATCTATGTGGAAATTTACAACTCCGCCTTCTGTCTAAAGCATTTTATAGGTTAATCCTTGTTAGGGGCTTTTCCTATGTACTATCAGTCCATTCCTATGACTTTTTCTATCCCCGCCCCTGCTTTCCATTTTTAAGGCTTTCCTTTACCTTTTAATTTTGCTTTTCATTATTGGTGTGCTTCCCTTTTCCTACCGCCCTAGGTTTTTCATCTTATTCACACTATTATCGCTCTTACACTTTCGGTCGCTTTTACTCTAGTGCTTCTTCTCCAGGAAAAGCTAAGGCCACCAGAAAGCGGCTAACCAAGGAACAAAAGGGTGCTATTTTTCCCTCCTCCTTATTACTTGTTTAATTGCCGCCCACCTACAATTGCGCAACTCTATTGCAAGACTAACAATTGGCTTTAAGGATAAGAATTCACTTATCACCTGTGGGATCTCTTCAATTCAATAGGGCTGGCCCTACTCTTCTACTCAAACCCGAAAGGGTACCCTTACGACGGCTTATCACTTCGCAACCCTTTTCACTTCCCTTCCCTTTTGTTTACTTTACAGTTACTTAACTTCATACCCTATGGTATACATTGGAGGGTGGAAGATATGTTCAAGTTATTCCTTCCAACATAGTAGAACTATTAACCCCTATCGCCTTTGCTTATTGGCTATGCGGCGATTGTGGCTACGATAAACGTGATGGCGTGGTAAAATTGTGCACCCTTCACTCCGGAGAAAGTCGAGCTTCTACGTTCTATTCTACTAGAGAAGTATAATCTAATATTCATTCTACTCGGGTTTCACCTGGGAATAAGAATAAAGAAGAGAAGCCCCTAAACGCGAGGTCCCTAAACTGCAGGCCCTAGTTTCCCCTTTGATGCCAGATTGTATGCGCTATCGCATAGGGCTATAAGAGCCTTTCCTCCTAAATAAGAATTCTTATCAAATTCCCCCCCCCGTTGGCCTCCTGGAATCCTTTTCTCTGTCGGCTAAGACTGCCTTGACCGAAGCAGATTTAATGAGTATGTGGGGGGTCGAACCCCAATTTAACCGTTTAAAAGACGGGTGCTCTACCTTTAAGCTACATACTCTATGGCTGCAATCATATAAGCCTTGGACCTCCTAGCCTGCGGGGGGGGGCTCTTAATGAAAATCTTATGGGAGCGGTACGATATCTATTCTACGAAATATTTCATTTCACTTTCAGCTCTTTCATAAATCCTTTCACTCACTTATTATACTTTCATCTTATCTGTAAAAACATAAGGGACGGCGGCGCAGCACGTTATGCTTATAATAATCAGATAAAATTGTGTCATCGTAGCTGTTCAGAGCTCTTCTCCGCAACCCCAGGCTCAAACAGGGGCCTTCATGTTGGGAATCCTCTTTCTGTTAATGGAGTAGTTAGTAACAATAGCTGCCCTGTTGGAACTCCTTTCAAAGCTACTAATCCTACTTTGGATCATAATAGATCACACCCTTCTGGTCAATCCAACCCCCCTCGGAAATCTACTTGGTTAACCAAAGAGCAAAAGGCAGCTATAGTGATTCCTAATGAGACTCAACAGGTTATAACAGGAATGATCTGATCTTAGGCTCCCTAGAAAAACCTCATCGATGCCATGATGCTCGCCTTCGAATCAAACAGAAAGATAAAGGCTTTGTAAAACACCTGTACAATATTTTGAACCCTTTAGGGATATTGGGTACCCCACCAAAGGAAGAGAAAAGCATAATTAAACCCTCTGGCAATACTCGCATAGCTTATAGATTCTATACATTTACTCTGCCTTGCTTTACTCAGCTACACTCCCATTGGTATACAAAAAGAAGATGGGAAAAACATCAAAGTCCTACCTACCAATATTTCTTAACTCTTGACTCCCGTTGCCCTTGCTTACTGGATCGGCGGCGATTTTCGATAAATCTACAGGAAGAATAGATATCTGTACTGATAGCTTTACAGAAAAAGAAGTGGAATGCGTTCTATCCTCTTAGATCACTTTGGTATTGAAACTAGACATATGCTATCAACCGTGGCCGCCGCCGTACCTATGGCCGCCGCCCGCGCCTCTGGCCGCCGGCCGCGCCTCTGGCCGCGCCTCGCAGCGAAAGATCAATTTGTAATACGAATCCCAAAACGGGAACGTTGGGAAACTACAGCAGCTCGTAGCTCCTTTTATGCCCCCTTCGATGCGCTAGCGTGTTGGACTGTAAAGGCCTTGCTCTGGTCTTTAGCTTAATTCTATTGACTATTATTCTTGGGGCGCTATCTTGCCTTGTGATCCAGCCACTTTGAATTCATTTCCTTCAAAATTCCCCCCCAGCCCCCGGACGGAGCTCTCGTATTGTAAACCAGTACAGGCAGAATCACGTATTCATACTTAATACCGGTGCCTGTACTCATGACGAGGTGCTCCGCTCTTACCACTCGATAATTATGGTATTCCCTCTACTCGCAAATGGGTAAAAACCAGTACCAAATACGGATTGCTAAGGCCTCAATGGCTACTTTACCGGGCCTTGTGGGCCCGTTGATGTCCCCTTCCATGCGATCTCGTGTTGGCCTTTAAGGCCTTAACCCACTCTAGGCTTTTGTCTCTCACTGTTAATAATTAGTTCCCTTAAAAATTCCCCCTTAACTAACCCTGGGTTCCACCTATAGGTGCCTTTGGGTTGTCCATCGGACCTCACATCCGACCTAGTGATTCGTTAGCCCTGCTAATACTTAAATTCATATTTAATATGCCTCAACTTGTTCCTTTTGACTTCGTTAACCAGCTATCCTTTGCCTTCCTGATACTAGGGATATTGATCTATCTGTTCTCGAGGTACATACTGCCTCGCTATCCTCAGCTCTTTCTTACTCGATTACTAATAACAAAGCTTTTGCTTGTCCCCAAAAACTCCCCCCTCTGTGGCCTACCAAGGCCCCCAGGCGGATCGTAGTCAAATGGTAATGGCGATCGGTTTGGGTCCGATAGATTGTAAGTTCAAATCTTACCGATCCGAACCTACTAAGGCCTGTTTTAGGGCATTACTACAGAAGCTTGGTAAACGAGGATTAGGGGGCGGGCGGGCGGCGGCCATAGGTACGCCGCCGCGGCCATAGGTACGCCGCCGCGGCCATAGGTACGCCGCCGCGGCGGCGGCCATAGGTACGCCGGCGCCCCAAAAGGCAGGATCTTTTTCCTTGCTGGCACACAGGAGGGCAGGGGACAAAAGCACGCCAATCCCAGCTCCTGCTTCTTTGTATTCGGCCTCATTCTTACGTTTATCTTCAGGTTTACCCCGGAACTATCCTGGCCTTCCTCGTATTGGGGCTTCTAGGAAAACCTCTTCCTGTTTTTAGGGGGTTTACTCTACTCATTTGTTCCACATTTTCATTTGGCTCCCTTTGTGCTAGCCTTTAGCTCATTAGAGCAGGCCCGGCTTTATTCGACTGCAGCACCCTCTTTGCCCCACGATATCCCTAAAGGTCAGTCAAAAGGTAAAGCTAACCCTACTCGATTAACCAAAGAGCAAAAAGCCAAGGTTTCGGACATACTAGCTAACAATAGTGAAATGATAGAACTAATAACGGGAGTTCAGCTAGGTGATTCTCACATCACTATTCCCCCTGAGTCAAAGGATGCTCGCTTTCATTTTCCGCGATCAAGAATTTGTGTACCTTATTTACGCTAAGTTCAACTCTATTGGTATTGTAGGGGCCCCACCCAAATAGTGCTCTATTTTCCTAAAAGAAACCGGCAAAACCTACAAAGCCTACGCCTTCGCTACCTTTACCCGGCGGGTCCCCTTCTTTACCAAACTCCATAAGGAGTGGTATAAAAAAGTAGATAAAACGTGAAGATAATTCCTGCTAATATTGCTGAACTCCTAACACCTATTGCATTGGCTTACTGGCTAAGTTGTGACGGATCTTATGGGAAACGTGCTGGCTGCATCACGACGAATTCATTCAGCCCAGAAGAAGTCGATTTGTTACGCTCTATTCTTTTGAATCATTTGAATATTGAGTCTACTCGCACAGTTGCTAATAAAGGTAAGGAGCAGTACAAAATACGAATACCTAAACGCGAGGTGGGTAAACTCCAGCAAATTGTCAAACCATATATTCCCCCAATGATGGCCTATAGAGTAGGTCTCTGACCTTGCAAAGCTCTGCTCTTTTCCTCATCTTATAAATTTGACTCTAAAAATTCCCCCCCTGCGGAATAATACAAGTGCCCACTCTCTCTAGTCAAGGGTGAAAACATCTGCTATCTCAGAGAGTGAACTTATGTGATTCAAAGTAATTACGGAAACCCGACTTTTAGATTGGTAGTTGCACACTAAACGGTACTATGTAGTTCTGTTTATCGAGCAATAAGAATTAAGTGTAGTCTACGGCCTACTAAACCTTGTTCAATACTATTGGCATTGCGTCTTTCCTCTAAACCCTAGTCAAACTGATAAAAGGTGGTCTAAGTTTTATTCTTATGCATTCGCTACGTTTACCCTTCTTTTCTTCACTGAACTATTAAAGCTTTGGTATACAAAAGTGGAGGGTCAAAACGTGAAGGTTATTCCCTCTAATATAGCTGAACTACTCACTCCTCGTGCCTTTGCTTTCTGGCTCGCATCAGACTCCATTATCATAAACGAGATTGTTGCATACAAATTTCTACGGACTCTTTTACTCTTTCCGAGCTTTACCTGTTACGATCTCTTCTTTTGGATAAATTGAATATTGAATCGACTCGGAACGCTAATGGTAGGGGTAAAGATCAGTACATAATAAGGATCCCTAAGCGCGAAGTTCCTAAAGTACAAGAATTCGTTGAACCTTTTATGCCTCATTCAATGCGCTATCGTGTTGGCGGCGCGGGCGGCGGCCATACCTATGGTACGCCGCCGCGGCGGACGACAGCGAGCTCTGCGAGCGTCGTGTGCCCGCCGCCGGCCATACCTATGGTACGCCGCCGGGCTTTAATCCTAATCCCCTGGTTTTTGTTGTTGTTTTTGGGGGTTGGGGTTTCAGGGGGCGGGCTGCGGCAGTGTAGGGCGATTCAGGATCAAAGTAAACAGATTCAGGATCAAAGTAAAGAAATCCGAGAGCTGAGAACTGACGTAACTCTGTTAAATTCTCAAATAAGTGCCTGACTTAAAACCTGAACTAAAGGGGCTACAGGGGATAAAGGGGATAAAACTAGCTCATGATTACTCTCTTTCTCTTCGTCTTATATTAGAAAATAAGGCGTAACCCACCATAAATCTCCGGTAGCTTAATTGGTAGAGCGGCCAGCTGTTAACTGTCAAGGTAATGGTTCGAGTCCATTTCGGAGAGTCGAACCTAGAAGAAAATCATGATCTAGGTTGCTGTTAACCGTTATCTTGTCTTTTGAAATATTAATTCTTTTCTATCAAGGCTGGCCGCTGCGGCTGTGGCGTGCGGCCGTCCAACCCGTTGGGTCAGGCGGCGGGCACACGACGCTCGCAGAGCTCGCTGTCGTCCGCCGCCTCGCGCGTCCAACCCAACGGGGTTGGGTCAGGCCACAGCCGCCGGGCACACGACGCTCGCAGAGCTCGCTGTCGTCCGCCGCCGCAGCCCGCCACACGTGATGGCTACTCTACATATGATAATTATAAGGAGTTTGAGGCTGATTGTGATCAGCTTTATAAGTGATGGTTTGAGTTCATATTGGGGATTGAGATTTGTGATTTACCTTGACCGAGATTACTATTTATGCTAGGGACGTTTATCGTATTCCTAGTATGGCAGGACTTAATAGTCTTTCCAGCTTAATACTTCAGAGTTGTGGTCCCTAAAACAAAACACAGAAAGATTCACAATGTTATAATTTGATTTTGGATAAACAACTACCTTGACTCATCAGCTTGACGGGGTGTTAGGCTTTAAACTAAGAATGAGTCTGTCTAATGCTATGTATCATCATGAACATCATCTTTATACTGGTGGCAGCAATGCCTTGGGTTCCCTACTTCCTCTTTAATTAGTACTCTCTGATTTTAGGATTGACTATCATGTTAGTTGAAACGACGTGGGCTGTATTGGCCTTTAATAGTTTGTAATTTTGTCCCTTAGCTGTCCTCCGTCCCTACATGGTAGAGTTGATTTCAATCCGAGGCGGCGCCGCCGCTTCCAACATAAACGAACTCTTGACCCCCATTGCTATTGCTTATTGGATCAGTTCATATGGTCATTATCATAAAAGAGATAATGCGATAATTATCTCAACTGAGTCTTTGAGTGTGGGTGAGCTCGATCTCTGACGGTCTATACTCATACTCTTAGATAAGTACGGTATTGAAACTACTCGGCATGCTAAAAATCAAGCCAAAGAACAATACTATATCCGAATACCGAAACGCGAAGTACCGAAAGTAAAAGATCTGGTTAAAGACCTTATCCCTTCAATGACGCGCTATCGAATCGGCCTATAATGGGTTCTACTCTGTGGGCTCTTACTTACCGATTTGGTCTGAGCACCCGTGTAGGATTCGAGCCTTTCACTTTCATTCCCGGCCATCTTAGTCAGATATTCCCGAGGGCGCTCTAGCTCTCCCTCGGTCCCGATGAAAGAAGCGGGCCAAGTGGGTCACGGAACAATTGGCCACCAAGAAAGGTGGCTCTATACCAAATCCATGGTGAGGATGCCCGCCCTACAAATTGAGCAAAATGATCGTTTTAGTTTATCTGTATAACCTCTTTTATTCTATAGGTATTGTAGGAACTACCCCGCGTGAAATTCTCGCTTTGATAAGCGGAGCGGTAAGAGTTTTGTCACTATGTCTTCGCTACCTTTTCTCTACCTGTTTGAACTGAACTTAAGAAAGATTGGTATCGGAATGTAGACGGGAACAATCTCAAACTTCTCCCTTCTAACCTTGCCTCTCTTTCTGCTTACTCCTAGAGCTCTTACTGTTGTGCCGCACATTATCATAAGCGCGATCATTGCATCACTATTCATACTTAATCTTTGACTGGCGGCGGGCTGCCGTCGGAATATGTTAGTTAGACTCTAACAAAGCCCGAGGTATCTTTCCAGGATTAAGTTCAGCTTAAAAGGTCAATTTACTTGTCGAGTTGAAAAGATGTTGAATCCAATAAAACCCGCTTATTCGTTTTAAGCTAACTTCACTGGCAAGTCGGATTAAGTTTGCCTCTAACAAGGCCCTTTCGTCTAAGGTGGCAAGGACAAGGCAACTTCACTGCCTAAACGCCAGTTCGAACCTGGCAAGGGTCATACTATGGTGCACATACTCTAGGTTAGTGCGGCTCCTAGCTCCAATTGGAAAAGGGTTACTTTCACTCTATAGAGAAAGCGGCCGCCCGCCCGCCCGCCGCTTGTTAAACCCCATATGCCTAATTTTATGATGGGAAGAATAGGTCTATAGTCTGGTCCAATCTTTCTTATTCTGAATTTCTTCCAAATTCCCCCCTCCTTTATTTGACCGAGCTTCACAAAGAATAGTACCGGCAAGTTTATGGTCAGAATGTTAAGGTTATTCCTTCGAATATAGGTGACCTTATAACTCCGACCGCTCTAAATGGCTTTCCTCAGTTGGGCATTAGCATAAACGGGACGGATACAGAGAGATTGCGACTCATTCTTTTACACCAGGTGAAGTCAATTCCTTACGTTCCGCACTGTTGAAAACCTTTAACATCGAATCTAAACGCTATCATCAAAACAAAGCTAAGGGGCAGTACCGAATCATAATCCCTAAACGACAAGTTCCTAAAGTACAGCAGCTAGTTAAAGCTCATATTCCGTCTTCGATGGCCTACCGTGTTGGGCTTTAACAGAGGTTGGAGGTTATAATAAAAGGGCTGGTCCCGGGAGGCGCCGGCCATAGGTACGCCGCCGCTCACGAAAATGAACACTACCATTACCGGCACCCTACATTGGATCATGCTATTATTAACCATCTTAATTCTAAGTGCAGCAATGCCTCTATCTTCCGCTTACATTAGTACTGCTCTGTTTAATAGACTTGCCATCTTAGTATTACTGTACTCCTCGGTGTTGGCCTTTAATAGTTTGTATTTAGAGCCATTAGCTGTAGGGGTAGCCATCTATGGTGGAGTATCCCAGGTCACACTACTCTCTCAATCATTTGATAGCTTTATCCTGGCCTCCGGTTCCATTATACTCCTTGTCGCTGCCGGTTCCCAACCCCTTTTGAGGCAGCTTGCCTCATCCTATGAAGGTATTCCCAAAGACCGAGTCGGTGAATTCCCTCTAATCATCCTTTTCACGACACTAGGTATGAGTTGCCTTGTTTCTAGTAGTGATTTGCTCACCCTGTTCTTGTCTATAGAGCTACTATCCCTCCCTCTATACATCCTCGCCACGATCTTCCGGGACTCTGAGGGAGCTACTTCAGCGGGTCTTAAATACTTGCTACTAGGAGCCCTGTCTTCTAGCTTGATCCTCCTAGGCTCTTCCCTTCTCTATGGCTTAACAGGGGTTACTAGTTTTGAAGGGGTATATCTGGTGTCATCAATCCCTGTAGCCAATACCCCCATCTATCTAGCTCTAGTTATTATAGGTATTGCCCTACTATTCAAAGTAGCTGCTGCTCCCTTCCATAACTGGGCCCCAGATGTTTATGACGGGGTACCAACCATCGTGACTACATGGCTAGCTATTATGCCAAAGGTTGCCATTCTAGGCTTCCTAGCCGAGTACCAGGGGTTTAGCCATCTAGGGGCCCTTAACGATACCGGTTACCCTATCTGGGCCAATATACTCCTAGTAACTGCACTTCTATCCCTAGTGATAGGTGGTCTGGTCGGGGTAGCTCAATACCGAATCAAACGACTCATAGCATACAGTGCCATCTCGCACATTGGCTTCATGCTACTAGCTTTAGCAATCCATACTGCAGAGGGTATAGAGGCCTTTCTGTTCTACCTAGTCCAGTACGTGGTTACGAGCTCCAACATCTTCTTCGTGCTACTGGCCTTTGGTAATCACCCTTATCCCACCCCCAGCCCGTCCCATTCCCCATTGCGGAGCAAGGGCCCGACAAGACCGGATCAGGCCGTACCTCCTACGGCTACGTTCCCTTACTTTCGTTACCCCTTTGATAACGGAGCCGTAGGGGCATACTCACCTACTCAGAACCAGTACATTTCTCATATTAGCCGCTACTCTAATATCCACTCGAACCCTCCGTTAGCCCTATCCTTAGGTATCAGCCTATTCTCCATGGCAGTTCCATGGTTATTGCGACTATAACCCTATTGATTCTTCTGTTCATAGCTAAAGGAAATGTTTTACTAAATGCCTTGCACCTTCTAGCGTTATCTCTGTTCTATTGGTAATGCTAATATTCTATCTGTTCTTTGTTTCTGCCTTAGTGCTAGCCTTATTAGCCTTGAACCTCTTGTTAGCGACCAAGGCCCCTTCCACTGCAAAACTTTCTAGCTACGAAGCAGGTTACAATCTCACAGCGAGCCCTGCTCCTCAGAAGTTTGCCCTACCTTACTTTCTTGTTGCCATCCTCTTCATGATTTTTGATCTAGAGATACTGTTTATTTGGCCGTTCGCGGTTTCTATCTTCTATACCTCTCTCTTTGGTTACTGGATGTTCATTCTGTTCACTGTTGTCCTTACAGTGGGCTTTGTGTACGAACTGGGAACAGGAGTCCTAAATTGGGCTACACATTCTCCTTCTACTCACTCTTCCTCTTCTACTAATTTGCCCCCTAAAAATTCCCCCTCGTTGTTGTTTTCTCAAAACGACAGGAGAAAAAGGCGAACTGGTTCGCAAGGCCACTGTAAATGGCTGACCCTATGGGTCATGGGGGTTCGAATCCCTCTTTTCTCATTGAATTTCATTGATTCCAAGTTGTTTTCCTTAAGGAATTCGTTGTGGCCTTTGTCAGGGTTCCCGGGTGTGTAGGGGCAGTTTGGTAGCCAAAATGATTTGTATCAAAAATGCTTATCAGGACCTTAGGGCGGCGGCCATAAGGCGGTTTCTCTATTGAATAGAGTGAAAGTAACCCTTCTTCTTCCCCTTTTCTGCTCATAGCCCAAACTCAAAAATCAAGGTAAACCTAAGACAACTCGGAAAGCTAAACGGCTTACCACAGCTCAAAAGGCTACTATTGTGATTCCTTCAGAGGTTCAACAGCTCATTAACGGGATGATCCTGGGAGAGGTTTCTTTAGAGATTAAGGGTAAAAACGCCCGACTTAAAATCAAACAAAAGGATAAGGAGTTTGTCTATCATCTTCATGATCTCTTTAACCCTTGAGGTATTGTAGGAGCTCGTGAAAAGATCCGCCTAGAAAACCTACTGTCCTAAGGATTTAGATATTCTGCACCCTTGAGAGGGCGCCATTATTCTACTGAATCCTATTTTGGGCCTCCCGATGGGCCTAAGAATAAGCCAACTAAGAAGCGCCTTACCGAAGCTCAAAAGGCTGCTATAGTAATCCTGCTGAAATTACAGAGGTAATCACAGGAATGATTCTCAGCTCGGCGGCTGTGGTCATTACAATAAACGTCAGGGTTGTATAGAAATAGCAACTCAATCCTTTAGCCCTGAGGAAGTAGATTATTACGCTCTACCCTCTTAGATAAATAAGGTATTGAATCAACTCGGATTCGTCATGGTAAGCGTGATGACCAGTATATTATCCGTATACACAGATACACGGACCTAAATGGGTGGCCCCGTATTTCATTTTCTGAATGTATTCAAAGTCGTCAAGATCCCCCAGAGAAACACCAGAAAACAAGTATTATCCGCAACTTTACGATAAAGCTGTACAGCTGAATGCAAGACCAGGTCCTGGGCAAGACATTAAACTGCCTAGTCCAGGTAAAGACTCTAAACTGCTAGGGCACCTTTAGGTTATCTATCGGGCCCCACATCCGACCTACTATGAAGTAAGATACTTACCGTCATTATTATGAACCCTACACTTTCATTGTGCCGTCATTATCTCTCTAAAGCAGCCAAAGCTGCTATTGAGTTCCCTCCTTATATCAAAGAGGTGATCATTGGTATGATTCTAGGGGATGCTGGGCTTAATATTCCTGCTCATGCTAAGGATGCTCGAATAAATGTACAGCAGAAAGACTTGGAGTTTGACTTTTACTTTGGAACCTCTTTGATTCTATTGGTATTGTAGGGGCGTACCCTTTTACCCTGGAGCGCTATGACAGTCGAAGGGGTAAAACCTATACAGTGGTTTCTCTACCTTTACGTTGCCTTTCTTGACTTTGCTCTTTTATCAGTGGTACCAGATTATAGGTGGTCAAGCTGTTAAAGTGTTACCTTCTAACATAGCTGAGCTTTTGACTCCTGTTGCTATTGCTTTCTGGGCCGCGTGGGATGGTTACTACCAAAAGGATGTTGGTGTAAGCTGGCTTTGTACAGATTCATTAACCCCCGATGAGGTTGACCTTCTACGCTCGATACTCTTATCTAAGTATGGGATTAAGTCTTCTATAGGTTCGTCATTCTTCAAGTAAGGAGCAATACCGAATACTATAGCTAAGTCCTCTATGGCTACCTCCAGGGCCTGGTGAAAGGGCATATGCCTGCTTCAATGCGATACCGAGTGGGCCTGTAACCCCACTCTGTCCTCCTACATAAGAAACTTCCTTCAAAATTCCCCCCACGACGCTACTTACTTTTGACAGAGGTGCAGTAGTAATCTGTACTGATAGCTTTACTGCTGCCGAGGTCGAAAAACTCCGTTCTATTCTACTTGATAAGTATGGTATTCACTCTACTCGGGTTTCTAATGGTTATAAGGACCAATATCGGATCCGGATTGCTAAGGCCTCAGTGGCTACCTTCCAGGTTCTTGGTCTTGTTTCTGAGCCTTCTCCTTCTCCTGAGCATCTCCCTCATTCCAGTACATTAAATGCGATACCGTGTTGGCCTTTAAAGCCTCTTCTTTTCCCTCTTAATACAGTATTTTTGTTTTTGTTTGTTTTTAAACCCGGCGGCGGCTGTGGCCGGCGGGCGGACGACAGACGAGCTCTGCGAGCGTCGCTGTGCCCGCCGCCTGACCCAACAGGGTTGGACGGCCGCACGCCGCACGCCACAGCGGCGGCGTACCTATGGCCGCCGCCGTACCTATGGCCGCCGCCACGCTGAAACACGGCTATGTTGGAATTTGGTAGACAATCCAAGCTTAGGACTTGGTGGTAGAAGTACCGTGAGGGTTCAAATCCCTCTAGCCGTATACTGAGCCTCCTCCATTGTAAGGCATCAGTAAACCATAGGTACTGCTCGTCATGACTAACTCATTAAGAAGCCCTTGGCTGGTTTCCCCGTCTCGGATGTTTTCGTTGTTTGACTGGCCGGTGCGGCGTGCGGCGTGCGGCCGTCCAACCCGTTGGGTCAGGCCGCGCGTCCAACCCGTTGGGTCAGGCCGGCGGCGGGCACACGACGCTCGCAGAGCTCGCTGTCGTCCGCCGCGGCGGCGTACCTATGGCCGCCGCCCGCGCAGCCGTCCAGTAATGCGCTTTCTCGATTTCAAGTCGAGTAAAAGTAACCCTCTTTTAGGGTTTTTAGCTTAATTGGTAAAGCTCCAATTTGTCGAATTGGGAAATGTTGGTTCGAATCCAATAAAGCCCGTTAACCGTTTCAGCTTAGCTACACAGAATTGCCCTTGTGTGTAGGCCTTCAAGGGGTCAGCAGTTATGTGGGGTTAATCGAAGCCTTTTTCTAGTAATAATTTAGACATTGATGAGGATCAGGGAAAAGGTAAATCCCAGACTCGGCCCAAACGCCTAACAAAATCTCAAAGGGCTCCAATAGACCTTCCTCATGAAATTACAGAAGTAATAACCGGATTGATTCTGAGTGATGCCTCAGTGAAAAAAGATACAAGAACTCCTAATTCAAATGCAGTACTAACTATTATTAAGAAAGACAAGCAATTTGTTTACCATATTTGGACCCTTTTTTCTGAAGTGGCAATTGTCGGAGCCCTACCCAATGAGATAACCATTTTTCTAAAGGAAACTGGTCAAACTTATTTGGCTTATGAGTTCTCAACCTTTACTTTGCTTTTCTTTACTGATCTTCATAAACTTTGGTACTCTAAAAAAGGGGGGGAAACTGGCCTGGTCAAAATCATTCCATCAAATATTGCTGCAATTTTAACACCGCGAGCCCTAGCTTATTGGATAAGTGGCGATGGAAGTTTTGATAAAACTAACCAGGCTATATGCCTCTGCACGGACTCATTCACTCCTGCGGAGCTTGACCTCTTACGTGCAACACTTTTAAGTAACTTTAATATTCATTCTAGTCGAACTGTTTCTAATAAAGAAAGAGACCAATATCGTATTAGAATCCCTAAAAGAGAAGTACCCAAAATACAGGCCCTGGTTTCTTATCATATGCCCCCTGCGTTACCGTGTTGGCCTTTCTTCTTCTTCTTCTTTTTAAACTATTTGAAAAATTCCCCCCCCATAACCAGCGGCTTAGCAAGGCGGGAAAGGGTGCTATTGTAATTGCTTATGACTTTCAAGACCTTTTAAACTTTAGTACTGCTGTTTGGACCCTTCAGCTGTACAGCTCACTTACACGGTGGAATGGTAGTTTAATGGTTTGCATTTCGTTTGCCATCCGTTGCACCTCTGTTCATGGAGTTTATTTCCTCACATATCGCCTGGTTACGTTTTGACTTTTTCATGCCTCCTTTATTTACCTTGGCTGGTTACTACTTTCTCTACTTAATTTGTCACGTTTTTGCTTGGGTTTATACCGGGGCTTCCTTTTGACACCTAGTGCATTCATGTGCAATTTTATTATCTAAATCTCCGGCGCCTTCTAGCCAGATCAAACAAGGTCAATGACTCATAGATATTATGTCTTTTTACCTAACGGTTCCATTAAGAGAACTGACAGCTTTGACGCCGCTCTACGGATCGTGCAGAGTAACCCGGGGGCTTATATCAAGAGTGGGCTCGAGTTGGGACCGAAGGATTTATTAAAGGTGGAAAGATTTGATAGAAAGAATCAAATGAGAAAGCTACAGGATTATAATAGATGGGTGGACAGACACATTGAGGCTCCACTTCGATTTTTATACTCCTTGTCGCTGCCGGTTACTTGACCTTAGTTGGACTGGGGAACCAAAGGTTAGCTTCAATTTTTTTCTGCCTCAATGCAAAGTCGTAATTACTCTACTGCATCTTCTCCCTGCCCGGATCCCAAAAACCCTAAAGGTAAACCCTGGCCGCGCCTCGCTCGAAAACGGCTAACTAAAGAGCAAAAGGATGCTATAGTGTTTACTCCCGAAATCAAAAATCAAAGAACTAATTACAAGATGCTTATTAGCGATGGTCACATTAGAATTATGGGAAAGGGAGCTCGCTTAGAACTACGCCTCAAAGATAAGGAGTTTATTCTCATTATTTGGAATAAGTTTGATTCTATAGGGATAGTAGGTGCCTCTCCACGTGAATATTCTCATTTTTATCAAAGGTACGGTCCAAGTTATACTATTTTGTCCTTTTAAACCTTTACTCATCCTTTCTTTACAGCACTTTTCTCAATTTGGTACACTAAAGGCGAGGATAGAAAGGTTAAGATTCTCCCTTCTAAAATTTGTGATTTATTAACCCCTCGAGGCCTTGCTTACTGGCTAAGTGGCCGCCGCCGTACCTATGGCCGCCGGCGTACCGTAATTCGCTTTCTCTTTTGAGTCAAAGTAACCCTTTTACACCCCCCCCCATACAGGAGAGTAGTTTAATGGTAAAATGGTAAGCTCCAAACTTACTGTTGAGGGTTCAACTCCCCCCTCTCCTGGGTGGTACCGAGTCAGCGAAACCGGATACCTTAATGGCCCCCCTGACCCCCGAAGGAGATTGAGGCTATCTTTTATTCAAAATTTCTCTAGATTTAATTTGAACTGAGATTTGATTTGATTTGAACTGAGATTTGATTTGATTTGAACTCCCCGCCCTCCTTTTTCACAAAACCTCGTCAGAGTTCTCTCCTTGTTGGGTTCCCTACCAAGAACTACTACAATATAAAAGTCTATCCTTTAGCTTCTTCCTCAACGGCGTTGGTGCCTGACGATCCTCATCGTGTAGGTTTGGTTCCCTTTTACCCTGATTATATTCCTTCGGCTATTCTCTACTGATAGTTTTGGCTTATCTTCTCTTTGTGATCCTGCTCCTCTTTCCGGTTGTTGAACTCTTCTGCTTTTTTTCTTCTTCTTACGATTTCTTCCTACCTCCTCAAAACCCTTAATGACGCAACCGTTTTCCAAGATTCAAAATTACGGCAGTTTGTCACAACCCATTTCTCAATGGCTATGCCCCTGCCAACATTTTACAGCTTCATTACCCTAAGTAATTTGATTCTTAGTCTTCTGATTCTATTATTTCTGTAATTAACTGCTTACAAATCTCTTGGAGATTGGTAAATTGAAGCGGGCTCATTCTGATTTACCGTCCATAATTTCCCTAAGAATGATAAATTATTGTCATTTTATGCAGATAATTCAAAATTAAGCAGCATAATTTTCCGAATCTTTAAAGATTGGTAAATTTGAAACAGACACATTGTTAAATTAATGGCTTCATTGGCCCGAGTTTATTTATTGGTGGTTTGATGCGGAGCTATTACGTAGCCTGCCTGCATCATTTGCCTAAGAGTTTTCAAATGATTTTGTCTTTTATTACGGTAAAATTTGATGATGGGGTGGGGAACTGGGCCGTGTTTATTAATTCTTAGTCTTTTTATTAAGGTTTATTTTATGGTAGGGGTGGGGAATTCAACCGTGTTTGTTCTTCTAAACCTCTAAGTAGTTTATTGCGTTGCATTTTTAATTTGTTAGTCTTTGAAGCAGTTAATTTTGGGTAAATTATCTTATTTAAAATAAGAAAGAATCAAAAAGCAAAAGAAGTTTCTCGTGTTGCTCGTACCCCTTACCGAATCCTAAGTGTGTAAGGGCTTCAGGGGGGGGGTATCCAGGTATCTAGTATCTCTCTTTATAAATAGTATAGTAAGTGGGTATCCTGTAACCTTATTAAGTATAAGAGGTAAGGGGGAGGGCTACTAATACAGTATAATAGTATAGGGAGTAGGGGGGTTATTAGTAATAATAAGGGGTTACTAATAGGGGGTAACTAATAGGGGGGGTACTAGTACTATATAAGTAAGTAGGAGGGTATCTAGTATCTATCCTTATAACATATATTTAAGTAAGTAAAGGGGTAACCAGTATCCTTTATTATAACAAATAATAGTCAGGGTAGCCTAGTATCTTATCCTATATTAGTACTAAGGGAGGTAACTAGTAGCCTTTCCTAATTAATATAAGTAACCAGGGGAGGTAACTAGTATAATTCGACTAAGAAATATCAAAGGTTGGTAGAATTATAAAGGTTACGAGGACAGGGGACCGTATAAAATTGCCAAGAGTTAATCATCTTAGGGAATGTTGCGGATTAAAAGAATGAAAATTGGGACAAGTAATAGTGAATGTGTGCGAGGAAGGGTGACAATTTTACAGGAGGTAGGAGGTACCACCATTTGACCAGCCTCCAACATAGAAATTTTGATTGTATCATCCCGGCGGCGGCCATAGGTACGCCGCCGCTGTGGCCGGCGGGCGGACGACAGACGAGCTCTGCGAGCGTCGCTGTGCCCGCCGCCTGTCCAACCCTGTTGGGTCAGGCCACAGCCGCCGCTCGAAAAAAGCTTTCAAAAGCTCAAAAGGATGCTATTGTGTTTACTCCTTTCATTATAGAGTAAATGACAGGAATGCTTCTTGGTGACGGATTCTTACAAATTATGGGAAAAGACGCTAGACTACAAATTGACCAGAAAGACCGTGAGTTTGCCTACAACCTTTGGAGTCTCTTTGATCGCATTGGAATTGTGGGTGCTACTCCTTCTGAACAAAAAGACCATTATAAAACCCTCCGGTAACACTCGGGTTATCTACCATTTTTCGACCTTTACACATCCATTTTTCACTGAACAATTCAAACTCTGGTATATAAAAAAAGAGGGGCGCAATATGAAAGTTATACCTGCTAATATAGGGGACCTGCTAACTCCAATAGCCCTTGCTTACTGGTTAGCTGGCGAGGCCCATTACCATCAAAGAGATGGGGTAATAACTATCGCTACAAATTCTTTTACTGCTGTGGAGGTCGATCAACTAAGAGCTACCCTTCTTAATAATTTGAATATTGAGTCTAGTCGTAACTCAGCTGGGGTAAAAGATAAGGACCAATAATTATAGGATACCAAAACGATCGCTGCCAACCGTCACTTGTAGGTAACATATCCCTGCTTCAATGCGATACCGTGTTGGGCTTTAAAGGCCTGATCTTAAGCCGCTCTTGGCTCTCCTCTCACTTTGATTAATAAGTTCCTTAAAAACTCCCCCCATTCTCCAATTTAAAAACTATGATAAACGTGATGGCAACATTCAGCACAGACAACTTTACAATCGAAGAGATCGAGCTCTTACGCTCTATACTCTTATCTAAGTTCAATATTCAATCTACTCGAGTTGCTAAAAGTAGCGGTAAGATCCAGTATAGAATTCGAATACGAAAGTCCTCGATGACTAACTTACAGGCCTTGTGGGGCCCCAGATGGCTTCTTCAATGCAATGCGGTATCGTGTTGGCGGCGCGGGCGGCGGCCATACCTATGGTACGCCGCCGCGGCGGACGACAGCGAGCTCTGCGAGCGTCGTGTGCCCGCCGCCGGCCATACCTATGGTACGCCGCCGGGCTCTAATCCTGCCAGTTTTCGAATAATTGGTTTCGCATTGGTTTTAGTAACCTGTAGTAGGGTATCTTCCTAGGCTGGGCCCTTTCTTTCTGTTTACTAGGTATGGTTGCCCTGGCTGTCTCTCTATTAAGTATGCCAGCCAGTTATCTAACTTTGTTGTTCTCTACTATCTATGTAGCCCTAGGTTGGTTCATTTTCTTATGTAAGTATGTTGCCCCGTTTCTCTAGTTTGTTCTGTATTTTTACGTACGGTTGGTTCCTTCTTCTTCTTATTAAACTCCTCTAAAAATTCCCCCCCTAGCTCTTGCCTTTAAAGTAACAAAATTCCAGCTAACATAGCCGAACTATTAACTCCGAGAGCTCTTTACTGGCTTTGCGGGGAGTCGACAATGGGTGTAACGTAAGGCTGAGGAGCGGGTCGAACGCTCATCACAGAATTTGCAATTCTGCACATTAACCTTTTATGTTACTCAGCCGACCCTTCCTTAAACAGGTAAAACCCATAAAATGGGGGGCAAAAGGGTTACTTTCACTCTATTCAATAGAGAAACCGCCCTATGGCCGCCGCCACGGGAATGAAGAAAACTTACTTTGCCGCCCGGATATTAAGAAGAAGAAGAGGGAAGGCGCAGCTGCAGTAGAATAACCCCGGCTTTGAGTTCGACTCCGACTTCGAGGTTGCAGTATGAGTTACAAGGGATGGGTTTTCTTTTTTGAACGGTAACACAAAGATAAAAGTCAAACCATAAGATGAAAGCAATCATGGTAACTAATGCGAATCCCAATACAAAAGTATGAACTAAGATGAGAATGTTCATCTGGGTAACTGATAAATTGTTGCTCATCATGGTAACTAATTGAAGGGAAAGGCACAAAGTCAAAGTAAAAAACCAAAACAAAAAACAAAACAAAAACAAAACCTATGAATCTCAAAATATTCATTGTCATCATTATCAAACTTGAGGCCGGCTCGGGAACCTCTATCAATTATAGGGTGGCAACCCGATTTCAAATCCGAAATCTGTGCCAATGAACCGGCACTCCTAAAACTTAATGGTAACAATAGCGAGCTCACTCGGCTCTGGGCAATTCAAAGAAACCCCAGATGCTACAAAGAACTACGTTCCTCGGACCACAATAAAGGCCACACTCTAATGAACTATGACGGGTTAAAACTATCTTAATTTTAAGAATTGGTTTTACATTCCCAGTTGCGGATAGCACTTTGAATTAATGGTGGGGCGGGGGGTGGGAATTTCAAATTGTTAAAGAGGCAATATTCAAATTTTTGAAGAATAAGAAAGCGTAGAAATCTACCTCCTCTGTGGTGAAGGTATAGGAAAATAGGGCCGTTGGCCCAGCTTAATTGACTTTGGTTGAAAACATTCGAAATCGGTAAATTATTTGGGATTTCATTCTCAGATTTAAAATATTAGCCTTAAATCCCCCGTAGGGTTTACTTATTTTCAAGTTAAACATTAGAAAAATGAACCAAGGAAAGCCTGGAACAAAGCCTGCCTTTGAAAAATCAATCTCACCCCTATAAAAAAAAGAGGCCGTTGTCGGCCGAAGCCGGTTTAGAGTTATGCCCTGTCCCGCGAAAACTAATCCGTAGACGGACTACCGTTTAGTTGAGTTAAAGTCAAGTAACAGTTCAGTTAAGTTTAGTTTAAGTGTTCGTTTTTGTTTCTTTTCGATTACAGCGCGATATTTTTATGCCATAGGGGGTGGCATACAAAACACTCTTAAATTTCTCGTAACTTGGTATTTCCTTGAACAACGCCTCATGCGAGGAGAGAGAGAAAGTCAAAACTAATTGACATATCGCAGCACCCTCTTTGAGTAGAAGATCCTTAAAACTCCTTTGCCAAAAACTCTGCAGGCCTTTTCCGAAGCCATTTAGAGTGGGGGGGGGGTTGTGGAGGTAGGCAGCCTCGAACTACCAATACAGAGATGCAAACTCTGCGTATTACCAGTTATACTATACCCCCTTGGACTCCTTCCGAACGCGATGACGCAGCGCTGGAAGGATTTCAATATATAATATCAGATAAATCATTATTCTAATATAGTAAGGGGGGGTAAAAAGGTTACTTTCACTCTCTCGAGAAAGCGGCGGCGCGGCGCGGCGGCGGACGACAGCGAGCTCTGCGAGCGTCGTGTGCCCGCTGTGGCCTGACCCAACAGGGTTGGACGCGCGGCCTGACCCAACAGGGTTGGACGGCCGCAGGGCGGAGCTCGATAGAGCTCCGCCGCAGCGCCACAGCGGCGGCGGAGCTATGGCCGCCGCCGTACCTATGGCCGCGGCGGCGTACCTATGGCCGCCGCCCGCCGGAGCACCAACCATTCCTATACTGTAAAAGAGGCTCCACAGGTGAAGTACAAACCCATAGTCTTTCTGGTCTATTCTAAGGCGAGCATTATTTCCTGTAATCTGGAGGTTTCCATCGGACAAGATCATCCCTGTAATTACTTCTTTAATTTCATCAGGAAATATCATTGCGGCTTTTTGGGCCTTCGTAAGCTTCTTTCTACGGGGTTTCCTTTACCCTGGTCTTGGTAAGAGTCCGGTGTTGAAGAGGTAGAGTAAGAATGGATAGCAGGAATGTGGAAGGTAATTAAAATGCCAGGAAAAGAAGAAGAAGAAGGTAACTTCGTGAGTCCCGGAATAAGGATCAAGAATGGAGCTCCAGAATTGCACGGACTAAGGAAAGCCCCATCGGGGCCGAACTGAGCATTCCGGAGCATTCCCCAATGTATTGTAATTGTTCGCATCTTAAGGTAATAATTAGCCCGTCGAAGACGGGGGTTTCTACAAGGGGCCCCTATGATAAATCTAGCTAAGATTAAACCGCCCCTTTACAGACAACAGGCAGTCAATACACTGGGTAAACAGTGAAGCAGTTTAATGTCATGCTCAGGCGGCGGCGTACCTATGGCCGCGGCGGCGTACCTATGGCCGCCGCCCGCCGACCTTATTGGTTTAACCACCCATGTTGTTGCGGATAGCACTGTGAAAATTGATTTGATTTGTCCGAGGGAGCTTCGAGATAGAATTAACCTAATATCATAATAAACTCTTAAGCCACAACTTCGGAATGTAGAAACAAAAGGGTTACTTTAACTCTATCGAGAAAGCGCATTACCCGAACGGAGCCCTTAAGTTTGTACAGATTAAAGGTCTACTCTATAGGCCATCATCATGGGGTATATAAGCTTTAACAAGCGGCGGGCGGGCGGGCGGCGGCCATAGGTACGCCGCCGCGGCCATAGGTACGCCGCCGCGGCCATAGGTACGGCGCCGCTCTTGTACCTTAGGTAGTTCTCTTTTAGGAATTCGTATACGGTAATGGTCCTTAACTTGATTGCCCGCAGTTCGAGTAGATTCAATATTCAAGTTCTGAAGAAGTACAGCCCGTAAAAGGTCGACCTCGTCCGCCGCCGCCGCTTTCTCGGTTTCATTACGAGTGAAAGTAACCCTTTTTCCCCTGGAGCATTTTGTTTAAGTGGCCAAGGCAGGAATTGAACCTACTCCTCGCGATTTTCAGTCGCGCGCTCAACCGGCGAGCTCCTAGGCCTTCTGGGCGTTTGCTCCTCAACGATTTGAAATCGTATCCTCTCCCCCTCTAGGCCCGACGGGCTACCCGCTTGCGCTACTTAGACCTATGAAATCAATTAGAATGAATCGGCTACAGGCGCAGTGGGGGTCAGTTTTTAGCCAGAACGGTAGCGGACAGGCAGGGATTTGAACCCTGGAATGCTCGGGGAGCATTGCCCCATTTCAAGTGGGGTGCCTTTAACCAGACAAGGGATTATGATTTAGAGTAAAGATCAAGATAAGGGTTCTAGCCCTGGCCGAGCCTGATAAGGGTACGGACCGTGGCGGCGGCCATAGGTACGCCGCGGCGGCGGACGACAGCGAGCTCTGCGAGCGTCGTGTGCCCGCCGCCGGCCGCGAGCCCCCACACGATAGGTCATAGTCGAAGGCAGGGCAGGTGAGCAGCATCCTTAACTTTAGCAACCTCTCTTTTAGGGATAGTATACGATTTTTATCCTTCCCTTTGACACCACCAGAGACTCTCGTAGACTCAATATTCAAATTCTTAAGGAGGGCAGCTCTTAAGCGCTCAACTTCGCTACCAGTATATGAATGATTTGAAATTTCTATGCTACCTTGTTTTTTATTGTAATGGCAATCGCCACTTAGCCAATAGGCAAGAGCAATCGGAGTTCAGAGTTAAGAAAGATTGTCTGGAACCAATGCGGAACCTTTAGTCTCATAGAGTTAATAAGGCAACTACTCAGAGGAAGAAGAAAGACCAACACGGTACCCCAAGGCCGTCGAATTAGGTATAAGTTTAGAAACAAGGGCCTGTAGTTTAGATAGTTCCCTTTTTGGGGAGAATTTATTGTTCTTTAGCTTTATTATAGGCAGGGCGAGTAGACTCAATACCTATCGATCTAAGAGAATAGAACGTAAAAGGTCTACTTAAGGAAGGCTGAAAGAATGCTTGCAATTTCTATACAACCATGACGCTTTTGTAATGGTAATCCGACCCGAAGGACAGCCCTAAGGAATCCATTTATAATTGAAACTCTTATTTTGACTATTATCCGGGGCAGGGTTATGGCCTTTAAAATACAATGAACTTCGGATAATTCAAGTTAATCAAGGAAGGATTACACTCCAACAAATATACAATAAAAGAGACAGGGAGAACCTGAACTTAAGGCGCAGGTTGTTCAATCATGCCTCGGAGTGATGCAATTCATAAATAAGGTAATATAGCAATATTACAGGTTCAATCAAACCGATGCGTAACTATTAACTTGGTTTGACATTCCAGATCGTTGCGGATAGGGTTTTTTGGCCAGTCATGGTACCAGGGAGCCACCAGTTTGTTTAAATCAATATCTAATAACTACCGGGGTTTAGGTGTAGCTCTTCAATGGAATCAGTGGCTGCTGGACTACAAGGAAGGAATGCTCTTTATGTCCAAGTTGACTGCATCTTTTGTTCAGCGAATAGGTTAGCATCCGAATTGGGAGAGCCTTATCCTTATAAAGTAAGAATCACTCAAGATCATACCTATAAGAACTTATTGAATCTCGTTATTCTTAGCTTGTTGGTCCCGCTGCGGCTGTGTAAGGCAAAAAAAGATAGACATTCGAGAAATTGCGGTAAAATCATTCAAACTTCGTTGTACGCTCGTAACCTCCCTACTCGCCGGTGAATATGGTATTTTTCTTGGAAGATTATATGAAGTATGAAAAGAAAAGACTATTACTCTGACTATCCTAATGATCTTTTATGAGCTTACTATCCATTGGGGTATGCTTCGCAATGCGAAGTACGGTCCCCAGGGAGCTTGGTTGAATCCCTGCAATTCCGGAGCCCCTTTTGGATTTTCCTGGTCTTACTAGCTTACCTGGTATTTTTCCTGACCTCACGCTTACCTTTGTTCGGTTTCTGGGTTTCTGGATTGCCATTTCTTCCTATAGTTCTTTCGCTACCACTCTTTTTTCTGTTCTTAAGGTGTCCTTCGGTTCTATCCTGCCCTTCCTCGCATTGGCCCTGCTCCTGAAGGCTATCTCTCTATTTTGGGTTTCTTCAATGTATCTTTTAACAGCTTTTCTGTCCACTCGCGGGTTTTCTACCACATCTTATTCGCATTGTTCCTCGCCCTCCGCCTCACCATCATCGGGAGATCCTAAAGGTCAGGCTAAGAAACAGTGCCTTACCAAGAAGGAAAAGGCAGCTATAGTAGTCCCTCCTTTTATCCAAGATGTTATAACTGGTATGATCTTAGGTGATTCGACGATAGTCTTTCCACACGGTTATGGGAAAGGCAATGCGCGAATGCAATTTAAGCAAAAAAGATCGAAGTTTTTTAGATCACCTTTATGAGCAGTTCGAACCTTTAGGTATTGTTACCCCACCTAAAGAGCTTAAAAGCATTATCCAACCCTCAGGGAACACTAGAGTTTCCTATTATTTCGCTACATTAGTAGTGCCTTATTTCACTGATTTACATAAACAGTGGTACCGTAATGTTGACGGGAAAAATGGAAGCTTCCAATATTGCCTCTCTCCTTACTCCGAGAGCTATTGCTTACTGGCTAAGTGGCGACGGGAACTACTCTAAACGAGATAAGGCGATCCTTTTTTGTACACACTCCTTTACCCCGGAGGAGCTCGATCAACTTCGTTCTGATCTGCTGGATAAGTACGGTATTGAATCGACACGGTTACCGCTAATAAAGCTAAGGAGCAGTATATTATAGCATACCTAAGCGCGAGGTTCCTAAAGTACAGTCTCTAGTTTCATCTCATATGCCGCCTTCAATGCGGTATCGAGTAGGCCTGTAAAGGCCTTGCATTCCTCTCACTTTTAATTAATTAATTTTCCTTCAAAACTCCCCCCTACTTATCTGTTCTTTTGGGGCCCTGGTTCACAGTGGTATCCTCTGGTCGATGGTAAGAACGTCAAGGTTCTGCCCGATAATATTGCTGATCTTTTAACAGCTTGGCCTCTGTCTAACTCTGTTCTATCCTGCCACACATGTAGGCCGGAATTATTCCACTGAATCTGCCTCGCCCTCGGGGAATCCTAAGCGCAAATCATCTCGAAAACCCCTCACCAAAGCGGAAAAGGCACTCATTGTGATTCCTGAGCAAATGAAAGAAGTTCTTACAGGAATGATGCTAGCCGATTCGACGATAGTCTTTCCAGACGGATTTGGCAAGGGTAATGCCCGGTCCTGATAAGGGTACGGACCGGCGCGGCGGCGTACCTATGGCCGCCGCCGTACCTATGGCCGCCGCCAGCCTGCAGGTCGAGCTGCCCGCAGCCCGGCAGCCCGCAGAACGATCGAGAATTCGTTTACCACCTTGATGAAAAGTTCAAAGACTCAGGGATCGCTGCAGGGGAACCTAAATCACGCTCTCGTGTTCTCAAGGACGGTGGTAAAACTTTGATAGCGTGGTAGTTTTATTCTCGAAGACTTCCCTTTTTCACGGACTGACATTCTAAGTGGTATGTGCGTGTCGGCGAGAAGAATCTTAAGATTCTTCCTGAAAACATTGGTGACCTCTTAACACCTAGAGCCCTTGCTTTCTGGTTAAGGTCCGATGGCCATGACCGAAAGGCGGACGGGCGCATACGTGGTCTCTACAGATTCCTTCACTGCTCAAGAGCTGGCCCTCTTACGCTCTGTCCTTCTTAATAACTTTACTATCGAATCTACCCAAGTCGATAATGGTAAGGGGAAAGATCAGTACAGTATTGATATTCCGAAACGGGAAGTTCCGAAACTAAAGGAACGGCGGGCGGCGGCCATAGGTACGCCGCCGCGGCCATAGGTACGGCGGCGGCCTTAGGTACGCCGCCGCGCCGCCGCTTGTCAAACCCTATATACCTTCTTCGATGGCTTACCGAGTGGGGCTCTCTTCATTTTCTACTGGGGAAAGCTATTCTGGTGCTTCTCCTTAATCGTTCTTCATTTTCTTGATCTTCTTTTATTTCCCCCCCTGCTATTGCCGTGTCCTGGGTATTGACTCTAAACTGCCTATTACCACTGGTTTGACCAGTGTATTGGCCGCCGGTTTAAACCGGTTTTTAAATCTAGAAGATTGAATTAAGGGCTACTGCACCGCTATGCATATATGGGTTGGCTTTTAATATAGTAAATGCTACAATACTTATTAGGTTTTATACAACTTGTATTTAACGACGCTCCTCACCCTTGGCAAATAGGGTTTCAGGATGGGGCCTCTCCTACCTTTGAGGGCATAGCCGAGTTACATGATCAAATTATGTTCTACCTCATACTTATCCTGCTAGGGGTGGGGTGGATGCTAACCTCAACGATCCGCAACTTCAATTCCTCCCATAACCAGATCGTCCACAAGTACCATAACCATGGTACGGTAATTGAGCTTATTTGGACAATAACCCCTGCACTCGTCCTGATTGCTATTGCTTTCCCTAGTTTCAAGCTCTTATACCTTATGGACGAAATAGTTGACCCTAGTATTACTATCAAGGCTGTTGGTCATCAATGGTTCTGGTCCTATGAATACAGTGATTATGCTGACGAGTTTGGGGAAAGCATAGAGTTCGACTCATATATGGTTCCCGAGACCGAACTGGAAAAGGGAGATTTACGTTTATTGGAGGTTGACAACCGGGTCGTTGTTCCTGTTGGGTTTCCTATTCGCTTTATTGTTACCGGTGTTGACGTGATCCACTCTTTTGGTGTTCCTTCTCTCGGTATTAAGATGGACTCAATCCCCGGAAGGCTCAACCAGACAGGGGTTCTCATCAACCGTGAAGGTGTCTTCTATGGTTCTTGCTACGAATTGTGCGGCATCTATCATTCTGCTATGCCTATTGTCATACAATCGGTTAGCCTTCCTCACTATCTCGCTTGGGTTTCCTCACACTTTTAATTAGCCCCTAAAAATTCCCCCCTCTTTTATAGCTTCATTGTCTGGGTAGTACTCTAAACTGCCTCACTGGTTTTACCAGTGTATTGGCCACCAATACTGGTTTATGCCTATAAGGATAATGAAGGTCTACTGCACCGCTATGCATATATGGGATTTATTTATGACTTTGACATGATTCGTATTGTTTTACCTATCTTGCTCTTTTTCCTTTTTTACTATCCTTTTTGGACTTTGTTATCCTACCAATTGACCCCGTTTGTGGGTGTGAGGCTCTCCCCACAAGTCAATTCTAGTCCTTCTACCTTGTTGCCCAATCCTAAAACCCGCATACAATATTTTCCTTCAAAAGTGGTAGGGGTTACCCCTATTCGTTTATACACTAAAAAAGGTCCGGGGGTTACTAAAGCCCAGCGTAACAGTATAAAGGTAACCCAGCCACAGCACGAGATTATAGTCGGCAGCCTTCTGGGAGACCTTTTTGCCACCAAACGCACCGGGCCTGATTCTAATACTCGCTTGAGCCTGACCCAAGGTAATCTTGGGTACCTACTTTCTTACCAAACCTTGCTCGGCCCTCTAATCCGGCAGGTTGCCCCTACACCTACAAGTAAACTGGATAAACTCACAGGTAAAACCTATAAAGGGTTTATTCTTTGCACGATGTCTCTTCCCTGCCTTAATTACTACCGCGACTGGTTCTACCCTAAGGAACCAAGGTTGTTCCTGCTGATATCGGGGAGCACCTTACACCACTAGGGCTAGCACATTGGTTCGCCCAGGACGGGGCAAAGACTACCGATAATGGGGTTACTCTCGCAACTCTCTGCTTCACTGATGCCGAACACCAGCTGCTTCTTAATGTTCTTTCTACTAATTTTGGCCTGAATTGCACAGTACAGCGTACTGGGGGTAAAGGCCAAAAGACCATCTACATTCGCCGTGCCTCTATCCCTACTTTCATTGAGTTGGTACGTCCTCATCTTCATGAGTCGATGCTCTACAAGCTACCTACTAAATAGGCTCCTCTCTCTTTGGGTTTCTGCTCTGTTTAGTTCTCTCTCATTATGCGGAATTTACCATTCTGCTATGCCTATTGTTATTCAGTCTGTGCCCCTGCCACACTATCTTGCCTGGCTATCTTCTCACTTATCATCTTAAAAATTCCCCCCCTATCTTTTCTTTATAGCTTCTGGTCCTAGGTATTGAAGGAGACTCTAAACTGCCTCACTGGTTTTACCAGTGTATTGGCCACTGGTTTTCCCGGTTTCTTAATCTATAAGGTTAAGTTCAGGGCTACTGCACCGCTATGCATATATGGGTTCTCTTTGATTACTTTAACATGATTCGGGTATTTGACTTTTTCTTTTCATTTTCTCGTATCCTTTATTGACCTCTTTTTCTGTTTGTCTTATGTTTGTTAATTTACCAGAAGGGCTCTTAGATCTCCAGAATAGCGCAGTGACTTCAGTGCAGTGGAGGTTTTACGCCTCTTGCTGGCTTTCCTCTTGCTCTATCCTTTTGTGGGCAGTTCTTATCTACCCTTTGATTCCACTTGTGTGGTCCCCCAAAGGGCAGGATACCCTCCTACTCTGCCACACAGGATTGGGCAGGGGCAAAATAAAACCATCTTAGGTTCGTGTTTCTCCGACTTCGGCCTCCTTCTCAGTTAGATCTCGCTCCTCTTGGAGAAATGATTATCTGCGGTCGTTCTCTACTAAAGCTGCTGACTCTGCTCTCCATCCTATGTATGTCACGGGCCTAACAGATGGTGAGGGTTCCTTCATTGTGACTTTATACCAGCGAGGAAAAAGCTGGACTGTGAGATGTTCTTTTGAGCTTCATTCACGCGATCTCCTTCTTTTGCACAAACTGCAAAGTTTCTTCAAGGTGGGTAAAGTGTATGTACGACACTCTCGACCCTTGGCTAGTTATAGTGTTACTAGAACAGGCGACCTGATCTCCGTCATTCTGCCTCACTTCACCAAATATCCGCTACAGACTCAAAAACGGTCAGATTTCTTACTCTGGTCTAAAGTACTGATACTAGTAAACTCAGGGGCACATAAAACTGAATCGGGCCTCTTAGAGATCGGGGCTATGACTTCTTCCATAAACAGAGGCATCTCAGAGAAGGTGCAGGCTGCTTTTTCCTAAGATAACTCCTCGTGAAAAACCTCAGGTTCGATCTTTCCAAACTCTCCCTCATTGGGTTTCTGGGTTTTCGGAAGGTGAAGGTTGCTTTGACATTAAGCTGACTGCCAGGGCCTCTGGCAAGACCCAGGTTGAAACGCGGTTTAGATTGGTCCAACATATTCGGGACAAAGCTCTCTGAGAACGGATACTCTCATTCTTTGATTGCGGAAAAGTATGTATAAGATATAATGGCAAGGCCGCAGACTACTGTGTGAATAATTTCCCTTCTGCCGTGAAGGTGATCGTACCTTTCTTTGAAAAAATCCTCTTAATTCTCAATAGTTACTAGACTTTCAAGACTTTTGCCGCGTTGTGACCATGGTGGATCAAAAGCAGCATTTAACTCCGGAAGGCCTAGCCCTCATAAAACTTATCAAGGCTGGCATGAATACAGGGCGCGGAGCAGCTCAGTAGTTTAATAGGTTATTTCTTCTTCATTATGTGGGATCTATCATTCTGCTATGCCTATCGTTATTAAGTCTGTTCAACTACCTCACTATCTCGCTTGGGTTTCTTCCCACTTTTATCATTAATTAGCCCCTTAATTGAGCCGGGACCTTAAATAACGTTATGGATTCATTCAAATTTCAACAGAGAGCTTTACTACCGCTCAAGTTTATACATTAAGAGCTGCCCTACTGAATAATTTGAACATCGGGTCTACTCGCTTTCTGCTGGGAAGAAGGTTAAGGATCAATATCGTACACGGATCCTAAAAGGGGACTGACTAAAGCTCAGAATCTGGTCAAACCTCCTATCCCTGACTCGGAACAGTTTTGCTGAAAACTCCCCTTGTCAATTCCCTCGGCAAGAGCTATCCGCAACGATCTGGAATGTTCGGTGGGGTGTCTCCTGGGGAGTTTTGAAGAAAGTGAAATTTAAGAGAAAGACAGTGTCTATTTCATTACCTAACAACCACCAAAGCAATCACCTTTTAGGTTGATTGGGTAAGAATTATTAGACAATTAGATAGTGTAAGGTTCCTATCCTGAATAGAGTATAATCAGCCTTATCTAACGCTAAATCACCACATCCCCCCCCCTCCTATATTACTTATATTAGGATACCTCCCTTACCTCCCCCTACTTATGTTATAGGAGAGGATACTAGTTACCCCCTCCACTTGTACTACTATCTTGTTAGGAGAAGGTAACCCCTCCCCGGTATCAGGTAAGGGGGTAACCTTAGGAATCCTATAACAAGTATAAATAGGGGAGTGAGGGGATAGCCCTATCCTAACAAATACAAGTTCAGTGGGGGGGCGGGCTTTACCTTTAGGGTTGCCAGGTGGTAATTGAGAAGCAGGCGAAGAATAGGGACCGAATGAGCAGAAGTAGAAGGGTAACTCTGAGAAGCAGCAGCAGTAGTAGGACTAGCAGAAGAAGTTGACTCCGAAAAGTAAGAGTGAGCAGTAGTAGTACCAGAACAAGAGGAAACTCCCGAAGAACATGAACTCCCCTCCGCAGGAGCAGAAGATGCACTAGAACAATGGCGAGCACCAGCAGGGGTGCTTTGAAAGGCAGGAACACCAATCAGAACCCTCCAAAGCTCCTTGCGCCCTACAATTTGTGTGTAAAATTGTTTGTCCAAAGGACCAAGGCGTAACTCCCAGAGGAAACCAAAATGGACGGTAAACCCTAGCCGTCTGCCGGTCGAAATGTCCTATTTAGCCTAGCCCAACAAAGGGGAAGGCGGCGCGGCGCGGCGCGGGCGGCGGCCATACCTATGGTACGCCGCCGCGGCGGACGACAGCGAGCTCTGCGAGCGTCGTGTGCCCGCCGCCGGCCCGAACGGAAAAGGAGGGAGTTGAACCCTCAAGGACAAGATAGTCCCATAACTTAGCAGGTTATTGCCTTAACCCATTCGGCCACTTTTCCTTGAAACCGCTGCTGTACGCTTGGCTTGCTTTGAGGGACCCCGTTTTGGCTATCTTTCCTATTTTCTTAACACTGTTCTTTAGGTGGGCATTATTACCGGGCAGGTCAAGGCAACAATGAGAACAATTCTGTAATTAGTTCTTTAAGAAGGGGGCGGGGAATTTTGAAAGCTCCTGTTGAACAGGATGAAGAAGAAGAGGGAAGGCCCAGACGATAGCGCATTGAAGGCGGCATGTGAACTGAAACAAGAACTTTAGAAACTTCGCGTTTAGGAATTCTTATAATTGATTGTTCTTTAGCTTTATTGGCAACACACCGAGTAGAATGAATATTAGATTATACTTCTCTAGTAGAATAGACCTTAATAAATCAACTTCCGCTGGAGTGAAGCAATCTGTCGATATTCGGATTACGCCTCTAGCTTTATTGAAGGACCCACCGATCCAGTATGCAATAGCTCTCGGGGTTAAGAGATCGGCAATATTAGAGGGTAGAACTTGAATATTTTGCAAGTTGCCGTTGCCATCTGTTTCTCTTTGGAGGTACCATTGAGAATGAAGGTCAGTGAAGAAGGGCAGAGTTAAGGTAGCGAAAGCGTAGCTCACTCGGGAGTTACCCGAGGGTTTATGATGGATTTGTTCTCCCGTGGCGCTGCTCCTACAATACCTAAAGGTTTAAAGAGGTTAAAAGATGATAGACAAACTCTTTGTCTTTCTGGTGAATTTTAAGCAGAGCTTCCTTGCCAGGCATTCTTAATGGAGCGTCACACAGAATCATTCTATAATGACTTGTTGAATCTCGCTATTCTTAAGGAGTTGCTCCGAAACCATCACTTTTTCCTCTTTGGTAAGGCGGTTTGGGGGAGGCGCGGGCGGCGGCCATAGGTACGCCGCCGCGGCGGACGACAGCGAGCTCTGCGAGCGTCGTGTGCCCGCCGCCGCTCCTGGACTTTTGTAACTTAACGTTTAGGAATTCGTATTCGATCATATTCTTTGTTATTAATACGATGAACATTCCGAGTAGATTCTATATTGAAATTAGTTAAGAGAACAGGGCGCAAGATGTCCACTTCTTGTGGGCTTTAATGGGGCGGGTGTGGCCAAAAGTACTGTGCCTGTAGCCTTCTCCCATTTTATTAACACCTTTTACAAAAATCATTCCCCGACTCCACCTCTTAGAAAACGTGCTATCTGCAACGATCTGGAATCTGTAACCACATTTTGACCCTCTGGTCCTGGGTAAGACATTAAACTGCCTTCCTTTGATTAAATGGATGAGACTGCCTTGTACCAGGACTCATACCTATCGTGTCCTTTGTAGAAAGCCCCGTCTTCGACGGGCTCACTTTATGCTTCCTAGATGCACACCACTACAATTACTATACATTGGGGAATGCTATTCTTTGACATCTTTACCTTCTGCCAGCAATGGCTGTATCTTCCGCTTAATTTAGTACTGCTCTGTTCAAAAGCTGTTGCCATCATAGTTCTACTGTACCTGGCAGTATGGCCCCTTAATAGTTTGTATTTTGGTCAGTTAGCCCGCCGGCAAGCCTACTTGGTCGAGCTTTCATTCCGAGGGGCTCATTTAGTGTTTCAACTTACTTTCAGATTTATACTTTGGATTTTTATAGTTAAAATGGTACGGCGCAAAAGAGGGTTTCAAGATCAGGAAAAAAACAGACACTTACGACCCCCAGGAAAAAAAGGGGTAGCCGCCGGCTCAGGCTTATTGTGGCTACCTCTCACTCTGTTGACCCTCAAAATCACCCTGCACATCCTCATCCTCTTTTCTTCACGCCCCCACAGGCCTGTACAAGATTCAATCTTACCCCAGCGGAGCTGGAATTTTACTGTAACCGTGGATCATCTTCTAACAGACCCAACCAACCCTCAAATTTTCTGGCATCTGCGCCGAATCTAATTATTGGAATATGATAATCACACTATGTCTGTCTCTCAATTTGTTTTCTACTGCTGCTGCCTTCTTCCGTTCTCTGTTGCTCCTCGATAAGTATGGTATTCACTCTACTCGCACTGTTGCCAATAAGGGTAAGGACCACTACCGTATTCGAATTGCTAAGGCCTCAGTGGCTACTTTACCGGGCCTTGTGGCACCACACATTGGCCCTTCAATGCGGTAGCGGGTCGGCCTTTAAAGAGTTGCTCTTTCCTCCTTAATAATGATTCCATAAAGGGGGGCTGGCTCTACAACCCTTTTTAATAACAAATATCAAGAAATTACACCCACCCAAGAAGTAAGTTTATGTTCGGTCCAAAGTAATGATTCAGGTCTTACTAGAATCACTGCCTTTGGTGGCGGTGGCCTCTTCTATCTTAGTTGTAACTTCGCAAAACCCTGTCCTTGCTGTGCTCTCCTTGGTACTGGTGTTTATAGCCCTCTCAGCTTATATGGCAATCCTGGGGCTTACTTTTGTGTCTCTTGTTTACCTCATCATATACGTTGGGGCTATAGCCATGCTGTTCCTGTTCGTCATCATGCTAATGGACTTGAAATTAGTTGAGCTGTCAGTAATTAATGAAGCAGCAGAGGCTGGGCAATATCCCTCAGCTCTCGTAATAGGCTTACTTGCAGTATTCGCCTTCAAGGGGTTGATCCCTTTTCCTCACTATCCTTCTGTGTTTGATACATTAACTTTAGGTCTTGCTCATGCTACTAACAGTTTCCAATGGGTTACCTCCTTTGTCTCTTTTTCTCAAGTTGAAACTCTAGGATTACTGTTATTTACTACCTATCCTCTATTGTTAATTATGACAGGCTTAATTCTACTTATAGCCCTGATTGGTCCGATTTTGGTAGCCTTTGAGGGTCCTACTCATCCGGGCGGTCCGGCCAATTCCTCTACTCAGAGTTCTCTAAAAATTCCCCCCAAAGCCCGCTCGGAAAACTGGGAAAACTTACTCAGCTTCCTTGGGCTATTCTTCTCTTCACCCTCTTTGCCAATAGGGGCCCTAGCGAAGGCCCTGCCAAACTCTTAACATTCTTGTCCTTTATCCTCTACTTGTTGGCAATTACGGAATCCTCTGTTTTCTCTTGATTTACTCTCTCTCTTTTCTCTTGGGTAACCTGTCGAGTTCTCTTTTCTCTTTCCTCTTACTCCTATCCCTTTCCTGGTCTCTATTGGGCTCCTGTGGAGCTCTCCTTAGTTCTGAGCCTGCCAAAGGGTCACCCCCCCTTCCCTTTACTATCTTGAGCTATTCCTTTTCTCTATTAGATCCACTAGCCTAACAGCTTAAAAATTCTCCCCAGGAGCGGCTTTATTCATTATAATAAGTTCCCCTACCATAAGCAACATTGTATCAAAATTTCAAAAGATTCGTTAACTGCTGCTGGGCTGGGGCTCGCTCGTATTAATGGGTGTATGTCATGGCTCTTAGATACAAGTACAATCTGGGTAGTTGTCTAATCGGTAGGACACCTGACTTTGATTCAGTTTGTAGAAGTTCAACTCTTCTCTACCCAGTCCTCTAATTGGTAGGACATACGACTTTGAAGAAAGTTCGAGGTTTCTCTACCCAGTGAGCGCTTTGATCACCTTATGGTTGTGTATAGCAATTCAAATCCCATATTGCGGGGGGGGGAATTTTTAGGGAAAAATCAAAAGATTGGGTACTAAAAGAAAAGAGCTACAGAGGTCAAAGGTTATAGGCCAACTCTGTAGGCCATAATTGATGGCATATTTGGTTTCACTAGACCTTGAACCTTAGGCACCTTGGGTACCTCTCGCTTTGGAATTCGTATTCGGTACTAGGACGAACAATATTAGAGTGGAAGCAATATTGAACTTAGATAAGAGAATATCACGCAAACAATCAACCTCATCAGCCGTGAATGAATCGGTAATATAATGACACAAGCATGACGCTTTGCTTATGATCAGATCCGTCGTAGAGTTAGGGGGGAATTTTTAAGGACAATTAAACTAAAGAAGAGAGGCAAGATAAGAGGTACAGAGGATAGAGGTGGTAGGGAGGGGCAACTAAGAACTTAGAGCCCGGCCGGCGGCGGGCACACGACGCTCGCAGAGCTCGCTGTCGTCCGCCGCCGCGCCGCGGCGTACCATAGGTATGGCCGCCGCCCAGTCGATACCGCATTGTAGGCGGCATGTGCGGGCCCACAAGGCTCTGTAAGGTAGCCATAGACTCCTTAGCAATAGTATACGATACTGCTCTTTGGCTTTACAGTGAGCAACTCGAGTAGAATGAATGTGGAACTTAGATAAGAGAATAGAGCGTAAAAGGTCAACCTCAGCAGCTGTGAATGAATCGGTACAGAGTATTACGACACCCTGTTGCTGATTGAAAGTGGCATCGCACGCCGCAGGGCGGAGCTCGATAGAGCTCCGCCGCAGCGCCGCAGCACCAAAAGGCAATAGCAACAGGAGTCAACAGATCACCAATGATAGAAGGAAGGACTTTGATGGATTTACCATCAACAATTCGATACCACTGATAGAAAAGCACAGTAAAGAAAGGCAGGGTAAACGTAGCGAAGAAATTAGTAGTGGAAGGGTTAGCCGTACGATTGTCAGTAGGGTAGGGTCTTAGGAGCAGCTCCTACAATGCATATAGAAACAAAAAGATCCCATAGCAATTGGACAAAGGCAAAATCCTTTTGTTCAACTAACATATGGGCATCTTTACCATGGACTCTCAGACAGCAATCACCAAGAAGCATACCTGTTATGACCTGTAGAATATAAGGAGGAATCTCAATAGCAGCTTTAGCTGCCGGAGAAAGATAATGGCGGAACAATGCTAAGGTAGCAAAGATGCGGCAAAGAATAAAGTTAGCCCGTCGAAGACGGGGCGATCTACAAAGGAAAGGTAGGATTGAGTCCCTTTTTGTAAAGGGATGGCTCATCCATAATTAAAGAGAGGGGAATAGAGGAGGGGCAAGTTGAAAAGGAAAAAGAAGAAGGAAAACAATAAAGGCTTAAAATTCAATCTGATGACAGCCAATAAGCTAGGGCAATCGGTGTTAACCGTTCACCAATATCCGAAGGAAGGAGTTTTATGTTCTTGCCTTCGCCTTTTCGATACCACTGTTGGTGCAGCTCGGTAAAATAGGGCAGAGAAAAGGTAAAGCAGGAGTAGGTAAGTCTGGTGTTTCCTGAGCGGCTCGGCCGCAGCCGTAGCTTAGAAGGCGGTCGTTACCTAGAGGTTTTGGTCAAATATTGAATTTTGTAGGTAAACATAAGGGTTAGAATCTCAATTTTAATTAAGGTGTTCTAAGGGCCTTGTTGTTGTAATTATTTTAAGTAAAGAGGTTGGTTCTAACCAGGCTACCTTTATAATTAAGATGTTTAACTGTGGCCGCTTTAAAATTGGATGAAAATAGCTCCCTTATATCCACGACCCTTGCTAAATAAGGTCTTTTTTAACGCAGCTCCCCCTTAATTTCTTAAAAGAGCAGCGTTAGATCCTACCCCCTTGACGCTACCTATAGGTTTGTAAAATTGTTTCCAATTACCAGGCTACCCGGTAAAAGAGCTCTCTTATAACCACCCTTCCTTTCTAATTAATGTCTTTTTTTAACGGTCCGAGCAGCGGCCGCCGCCGCTCTCCTTCGGCTACGTAAACCTTGGCTTGTAAAGCAGTGGGGGGTAGCTTTTTTTTTACCGAAATAAGGGCGGTGGGCTCCCACAACCCTGACAGAGTTAAGGAAGAGAACTCAACCGCGAAGCGAGTTTCAAAAAAGGAAACCTACCCGGAGCTTATTCATTTTAACTATAGTTTAATGGCCCCATTGGAACCGGGCCCTTATAATCAACCCCCCCCAAGCCGCTTCAGGAGTCGAACCTGAATCAATGATATTAGAAGTATCATGCTTTTCCTATTAAGCTAAGCGGCCAGCGCAACCGTTCCATCCCGGGGAAGCCGGGAGCCTTTCCTACAAGATTATTTTAAACCGCCGAAAAAAATCAGAACAAGCTGCTATTGTCTTTCCTGCTGAAATATTCAAGAAGGAATAAAGGTATGATTATTGGGATTGTGGGTAGTCTAATTTAATATGTTTGTCCTAGGTTTGTCAGCCTCTTTACCTCTCGTGACATTTTGTTTTTGTTTTTTGTTTTGTTTTATGGGGAAGAGTAAGGCTGGCGATATCAGAGAGGGTATTCTCGAGAACACTAGAAACCACATATAGGAAATCAGAGAAATAGTGACCGCCCAGGAAATCAATTTGAATAAGAGACTAGACATACAATATAGGAAGAGTTATATTTTGATATAATGATGAATTAAATAATCAAGTAATGTTAATAAAGTAAGAATCCCCCCTGTCCCTGTATCCCAACCCTATATTATAATTAACCTATACTTATTACATTCTATTTATCTTATTCTATTAACTATTTGTAGTTGGGGTGAGGCTGCGGCTGTGGCCGGCGGGCGGACGACAGACGAGCTCTGCGAGCGTCGCTGTGCCCGCCGCCTGTCCAACCCAACGGGGTTGGGTCAGGCCACAGCGGGCACACGACGCATGCCACAGGCCGGTTACTTAATTAATTAGTAGCCCCAACGGGCAACTATCTTTAGTTATTTTACAAGAAGGCCCTACGCTCCTGAATTAATTACACCATTCAGGGAAGCCTCCTTATTTTACTAGCGGGCAGCCTTGTTTTGATTACCTAGGAGCTGGGGGTTTTATTAGAGGAGGGAGGCCAATACCTTCTTTATTACTAGTGTAGAGGTAAGCCTCTCTCTCTGTTTAAAAAGAATTCACTAGTAGGCCCTCCGTGTTCGGCCTTTATTAATTACACCATTAAGGTAACCCTTACTAAAGAGTGGGAAAGCCTTTATTTGACTGGTGGGAGGGGTTTCTGTTGTATAAAAAAAAGAGGGTAGCCTGAACTAGTGTCACAGGGAAAGGTGGGAAGCCTTTATACAAGAGTAAGTCTACCTTTTGATTTTAATAGCAGTAGGGAGGCCTGTTCTATTTACAAAAGTAATGGTAAGCCTTTTAATTGAGTGGGAGGGATTTCTATTATAGTAGAGGGGTGAAAGCTTTCTTTATTTTGAATTACTTTATAGGCCCTACGGGCCTTTCTGTTTGACTTAATCTAATTTTCTTTAATATGGCCCGCTTTAGGGGCCCTGTATGGCACCTTCCATGGGCGGCCGCGCGGCCTTAGTTAGAGTAGGAGTGCCCTTGGAGGACAAATAAATGCCTTGTGGCGAACCGCCTTGATGAAGAGGGTGAAGTAGAGAGGTTACCCCTAGCCTTTGAGGAGAGCTAACTTGATGATCGAATGAAGAAGGCGAGGAAGGGGAAGAGATGGTAGGTGAAGTAGTAGAGGAAGGAGTAAAATAGAAACCAAAGTATAGATCTGGGCCAACCAGGGAATGGTCCGTATAAACAGCAGGACCACTGAGGATTGGCCAAATGAAAAAACCTGAAAACAGGATTATGGAGCCTAGTTTGACTCCCGGTATTATGGGGCCCCGGAGTTGCGACAGTGTATACAAAAGGCGACCCCCAGTACTCGGTACCAGGAATGAAGATTGGGTCAATAGCAGTTAGATTCATTTTCAGTTTGTTCAAGATACAATCCCATATAGGCATAGCGGTGGAGTAGCCCTGAATTATACCTTATAGTTATCAAACCAGTATTGGTGGCCAATACACTGGTAAAACCAGTGGGGCAGTTTAGAGTCAATACCCGGGACCCAAAACAGGGGGAAATTTGAAGGAAATCTAATTAATGATAAAAGTGGGAAGATAGCCGGGCAAGGTCAAGGTACCGATTGGAAAACAATCGGCATAGCAGAAAGATAAAGCCGCACAAATCAAAAAAAAGACACCTAGAAAACTCCTTCTCGGTTAATGGTAACACCAGTCTGATTGAGGCGGCAGAGCGTAAATCTTAATACCGAGAGAAGGAACACCAAAAGAGTGGATCACGTCAACACCGGTAACAATAAAGCGAATAGGGGACCCAACACGGTTGCGCTGGTAGGATTTATAACACCCATACGGCCCCTAGCAGGGACTAGGGAACCCAACATCTGCGCATAATGTTGTTTTCTTCTCGCTGTTATTAACCGAAAGGCTAGGTGCGAGCAGCGTGGGTCGAACACGCGAATCACGCTTGGAAGGCGTACGGTTTACCACTAACCTATGCTCGCTAAGATTAAGATTGTTTCAATAAATCTAAAGCCTATTGGGGGGTGGAAGTAGAAAGGCCTACGTCTCAATGATCGTAGAGGGGTTCAATCTATCAATTATTTCAGTATTGCCTTTACAGGGCGAGTCGTTGCGGATAGCACTTTATGGAGAGGGGGGATAGCTGTTGTACGAGGGAGCCAGAACTGTCTTTTCTTTAATCTATCATCCAAGTTAGGCCATAATCTAGAGAAGCCATCCAAATTCAAAAGAGTCTAAGAAAATTATGTTAAAGCGGAGCCGGTGCGGCGGCCATAGGTACGGCGGCGGCGCCTCGCCCAAAAGACAAAGGAAATTAAACTGAGACAAATTATGGAGCCCACCTGCCAAGGAAACCCAATAAAATGACAGATTTTTATCAATCTTGGAAATTTGGTGCACTCAATTTATTGAGAATTTTTAACCAGAAAGGGTAAACCTAGAAAGAGGTAAACTGGTGGCAATAAAGAGGAAGGGGTTACCCTAGTAAGTAGGGAGAATACTGTAGTCGAAACAGGAAGGGATTAACCTGCCTACATAAAAGGAGTAATCCTAGTACACTACAATAGAAAAAGGGTTACCCTGGAAAACAAGTAATCCTGTAAAACTAGGAGACTACATGGAACAGGATAACTGGTAAACTAAATGAACAGGTACACACTATAAAGCAGAGGATCACAGGAAATTGATAATCCACTACGGGCAGATAAGACTAGAAATATAGAAGAATAGTGGGATAGTTAAACTACATGGAGCAGAAATGGTGGGTTGAGAAATTACCCTACAAGGGAAGCACTATGCTGGACTGAGGGGTCACACTACACTACAAAGGAGTCAGGTAAAACGAGATGCACCAGGAAACATTGTAAGGGAGGACTTTGTTAGGGTACCAGAGCCGCCATAATTCAGTTAGAACAGCTAGCTAACACGTAAAGGTAGTGAATTGATAAGATTCAAATAATAGGAAGAGTTTTACCGGTCCGTTTGTCGTAGTATTCACGTGGGGGACCCCAACAGTCCCTACCTATAGAATCAAATAGTTCCATTTCTACGAATCCTTATTTTGGTGAATTTGAATGTGTGCATCTTTACAACCTTTAGGTTTCCGTAAATGGGCCTTTTCCAGACGCGACCCCTTCTGGATAAGAAGGGGCCTGGCGCGTCCGCCCGGGTCCCGGTAGGGACCCCGTTCGGACTGCGGCAGGGAAAATCTGTTCAATTGATAATATTCCCTTGCTTCGCAACGGGGGGCACGATCCGAAAAAAACCCCAATCTTCTGTAAGCTGGTACCGATCTGAGTAAGACAAGTTTCTTGAGAATTAGGAATGGTTAGCTACCGTGCCTTTTCCAGCCACGGCCGCGTCAAGACGCGGTGGCATTACTGCCGTTACACCACCACCCTATGTATGGAATGGTCTATTCCAACTCTACTCGGTTCTTGGTGTCCCCAAGGTTTTGCTGCGGCCTTGCGGCCTGGGGAAGGGGCCGATAAGAGGAAGTACAGAGGGTCAGTTTCCTGCTTAGATGGTTTCAGCAGTTATCTTTGCACAACGTAGCCTTGCTGCCATACCATTTATTTTGATGTTTTTTTTAACTTCCTTACTGCGGTCCCCCTTCCGGCTCGGCGGCGTACCTATGGCCGCGGCGGCGTACCTATGGCCGCCGCCCGCAGTACCTATGGCCGCCGCCAGCCCGGCCGCCCGCCCCGGCTTCGCCGGGGTTCATAATTCGAATTACAGTCTCTTTGTAATAGTGACATCAACGCAGGGGTCGCTAACGCGAGCAATGGGCTAGTCCGTTGACGCCGTTACGGCGCGTATAAAATAGTAACTGTGACGACGGCGCCACAGCCGCAGCGGGCGAGCGCGAGGTCCTCAAATAAAATCAAAGACACTGAATGCTATACAATAGGCAAGACAATCTAAGATAATAGTGATAACAGCTAAACCAGAGGTTGCTCCACCCGATTCCTTGCGTACAGTGGGCAGGTTCCTCGTTACTGGCTCCAACTCCCCCCAGTAGATAGAAGCCGTACTGACTCGCGTCGTACTTAACCCAGCTCACGTACCCTTTTACTCGGCGAACAGCCGAACCCTTAGAACCTTATACAGCTCTAGGATAGGATGAGCCGACATCGAGGTGCCAAGCCCCCCAGTCAATATGGACTCTCGTGGGGGATCAGCCTGTTATCCCTTGAGTCCTTCCTTCCAAGACTATAGTGCTGTACCAAGAGAGGACAAATTTTAAAGAACTCTTTAATAAAAGAGTAGAAATAAAGTGAAAATTGATGAGCAGTACCTCTGACAAAATATAGGAAGAGAAATCATTATTAGCTGATTTTGTATCGCATACAAGGATGGATATAAGGGCCCACAATAGAGATAAAGCGCCCTCTACTATGAGCACTGATATAAATAGCAAATTGCCCCTGATGCCGCCGGCGAAGAGAACATTTGAGACCGAACTTAGCTTCTAAGACACTAGCCAGTAAAGCAACATCCTCCTTAGTGAAACCATCAGTATGAAGCAAAAACCCTTTGCCAGCTTTAGCACCATCGTCCATAAAGAAGAAAGCCAACCCAATCGGGGTTAAAAGAAACGCTATATTGGAGGGTAGCCTCTTCCGGCCTTGGTCATCATAAAAAATGGTGCGAAGCTGGTCCACCCAAGGAAAAGAGAGTGATTGGAAACCAATCTGTAGGAAGGTGCCCGTGCTTCTTACTATCTCGTACAACCGCGGTGGAGAGGCAACCCAAAGCGAAAATAAATCGAATAGATGGATAATGTAATCTAAATGGTTAGCAGTATGGGTGAACTTCAATACAGCTGAGCTATTAGGATACCGCTTAACAGCAGAGGCGTCGCCTAGCATTAAACCTATTGCAATGTCAAATAAAATCGAAGGTAACTCTAAGGGTAAGAGGGCTTTAAAGGCTTTGGCGCCTTTGATCAGATTAGCTAGTTCGGATAGCTTTTTAAGTACGTCTTTAGGAATGAGCATTAAGAGGTTTAGATATCTTACTCCTTGGGGGCAAGTGCCGTTAATCCAATATAAGCATATTGCAATATAACGGGTTACCATTAAATATAAACTGAGAATGGAAACAGCCTTTATAGTCTTGGTGAATATAAGAAATTAACTCAGTCTTTCGCACTGAGGTGGGACTATATCTTTACGTAATGAAGTTAGTGGCCTTATTACGTATACTACATATAGTCTCTGAGGAGCCTACTCCCTTATAGTAGTACTTACAAGGTTTGGTTTCCTGCTGATTGCCCAATCCCTTGGATTATTCCGGTTGTGGCTGTGGCCGGCGGGCGGACGACAGACGAGCTCTGCGAGCGTCGCTGTGCCCGCCGCCTGTCCAACCCAACGAGGTTGGCTCAGGCCGCAAGGCCACACCCATCGGACCAAGGGCGCTAAGGGTTTTCCAGTATATAGTAGTATGCACCATTAATTGTGGGGCCACTCTTTAGGGATAAAGTAAAGGAGTAGCTTTTATCCGTTGATCGATGACCATTCCATAATGTATCACCGGGTCACTATGCCCGAGTTACCTCTAGCCTCTAAATGCCCTATAGTATATTTTTGTAGGGCTCCGCGGGCGCTGCGGCTGCGCGGGCGGCGGCCATAGGTACGCCGCCGCGGCGGACGACAGCGAGCTCTGCGAGCGTCGTGTGCCCGCCGCCGGCCTGACCCAACGGGTTGGACGCGCGAGGCACGCCGCAGGGCGGAGCTCGATAGAGCTCCGCCGCAGCGCAGGCCGCAAGGGAATTTATACAAAGGGCAAATAGAGGCCTCTCCTGATAGACTTGTAGGTCTCACAGTCAAGCATGCTTTTACCATTGCGCTTACTTATTACCCTCCATGGCCATAAGAGGTTTCCAACCTAGGAAAGCACACCTTCGGACTCCTCAGTTACTTTAGGCGAGGATTGCCGCCCCAGACAAACTGCCCACTAACCAGCATAGCATTTACTTCAGTGAAACTACTACCCCTTGCTCCCCAACCCCCGAATGGCTACCTACCAGCTTTAGAACTGATTCTTAGACCCCCTGTCTTCGACAGGGGCGGGGGGCCGGGGTAAGCGTTCCACACTAGATAGCTGCAGTTAAGCTTCAAAGGGTCTGTTCCGATAGGTAGGCCCTTTCGAGCTTTCCCCCGGTAAGAACCGTACGTGCGAGTTTCCCCGCATACGGCTCAAGCACTAAACTGTTATATTAAGGCTAAGACACAGATTCACTACGTAATTATACAGATGACTGTAGATTTTAGATAATCGTGATCCGAAGCCTAATATAGATAGAGCTCGTAAATAAGATAACTAGAAAGTCTATCTGAGGGTTTAGAGTGGGGTAAGTTCTATTTATAAGGGCTATTCAAATCGGTGGGTATCTGAGGGGTGGAAAGGGGAAATTTGAACCTTCCTCTATTCATGCTGGATTTAATTTGGGGCCATTTTTTGGATTCCAGCCTCAGTTAAATGTTCCTTCGAGTTTTTCATCTTAATTAGAAGCTTCCAATCTTGATAATCTAAAGATTTAGAGGTCAATAAAGGGTGAGTGTCAAAAAAAAGTCAGTATAATAATTTGTTGGAGATCTGACATATTACTAACTACATAACGACTTACCCCTCTGACAGCCTGAGCGGCTTTTAACGAATTGTCTTCTCTTTTAGGCTTAATAATACCAAAACCGAAGTAGTCTTTAATGGAGTACAGCTACATCATGCGTGTTTTGGGCAATCTCCAACGAACCCTGTAGTAACCAGGTCGAAGATTCTCGACCATTTATTTTTGTTTGCCCATATAAAAATAGAAGCAGCCTTCACCATCTGTGAATCCAAGGATCCAATCCAGAGTTCTGCGTTCTTTATTAGAATGATCTTGACCAAACCTCCATTTTTCCTCAAAAGATCGGTTAGTGTTCATTTCGGATTACATCTTTTTTAGCGTTTCAATACCCTTAACTGTGAGGTGCTCCTTATTCTGAAGCATTTCAACCGCTCTTTGAAAAATTAAATCATTTAAATAATTTGGATGTTCATAGAGGGGTTTTATCTAACAAGGGAATTAAAACTCTACTAAAATCCACATAACTGCTCAGCTGGTATTTTAATCGTCCGTTTTTATTATCTACCTTGACGACACCACAACCAAAATATATATTTGAAATATAAAACACTAGCAGAATTAGCTTTTTGGGTTACATTAGAGTAACGAGAGCAGGGATTCTACTTTTACTTTAAGCCTATTCGGTATAGCATCAGGGTGGCATATGAGGTTTAACGAGATTTTGCAGCTTTTCGACTTCTCTTTTAGGCATTCGAATAATGTATTGTTCTTTAGCGGCATCCCGAGTAATTAAACTAGAATCTATGCCATACTTTAATAGAATATCCCGTAGTTTCTCAACCTCCTTAAGACTAAAGCTCTCAGTTGAAAGGGTTATTATTCCATACCGTCTACAATAATGTCCGTCCCCGGCCAACCAATAAGCTAAAGCAATAGGAGTAAGGGAATCTTCGATATTTTCCGGAATTATTTGTTGATTCTTTACTTTGGCATACCATTGGGAATGTAGTTCAGTAAAGTAGGGTAATGTAAGGGTTTTGAAACTAAAGGCTATTGTAACATTGCCAGAGACTCTTTTATTTGAAATTGTTTAGGTTCCGTACCTACGATACCCAAAAGTTTTAACTTATTGTAAAGATGCTGAACTTCCTCTTTCTGCATAATTTGTAAACGAGCGTTTTTACAGCCCCGAGGAAGTTCAATATGAGAGTCGCCTAGCTGCATACCTGTTATTAACTGTTTCATTTCGTTAGTTAAGACTATAGCGCCCCTTTCACCCTTTCTTAGCCGGTTTTTCTCTGGGTTCGATGGAGTACGGAGCCCTCTAGTGAAAATTAAAACCGTGTTACCCTGGGGAGGGTTAGTACTCTCTCTAAACATTGAACTATGGTACTCTGCGTAGGGATTTGCACCCTCTTGTTTATGGCCCTCTGCCCACAGGAGTTCAATGAAAGAGGAAATACAGAGGCAACGACAAAGTTTGTTTGCTGTAGTCATCAATTTATTTTAAAGCCTAGAAGTTGGCAGGTATTTAGTTATAATAGGTAGAACCTGTTTAAACACGGTTTGGGGGATGAGCCCTCCGTGAGTGGACGTTGCCTTGCTCGACTACTCTCCCAGGTCCATTTTTTGGTCAGGATCACTTTTTTCCTAGATGCGACAACGGGCCCTTGGGTAGGAACTTAAGATTAACAACTTCTAGTATCTTATTTTTAAGCTACCACTTATGTGGCTTTAGCACCTTGTCTAGTCAGCCACCTTTCAGTGTAGATTAAATAATCCTATCCTCGATATTACTTCGGGGCGTTCGCTTTTTAGACAATCCTTTACCCACTGATCGATAAGAGATATTACTATCACTCCTCCTCCATTTAGGAGATCATTGGGCTTACCCAGTCCCTATAAACATACCTTAATAATATCCTTAGGACCCTACTATACGCCGATTGATATTTAGTCCATCAAGTCAAATACGAGAACCTTTGACCCTGATCAATATTCTTAGAGTATCAACCACTTTCTCTCATTCAGCTTAACGGCGCTTCAGCCATAGGTTCACTTGCGTTGTCCTTCAATATTTAGCCTAACAAATTTCAATCTTGTAGTTAGATTATCCTCTGCATTGTCCCTAGAGCTTCACACCCTCAGATTACTCCGAACGCATGTCTAGGTAGACTCAAGAGATGGACTTCTTGGTGGGTTTTCACCACATTATGTTTATAAGTTTAGCTGGTCGCACTCTCGTCTAGCTGGGGGTAATCCGCATCTTCACGGATAATTCAATTTCGCCGAGCTCGTCTTGGAGACAGTGGGAGCTTCGTTAACAAAGAAACTACTGACTTTCACCAGTGGTTGGACTCTATCTTCACCTCATTTTGTTTTTGTTTTTGTTTCACTATACAAAGGGGTGCTTCCCGTAGAGTCTCTGAGGATTAATACTGATCTAGTCCGGCGTGCGGATCAATTGCAGTGCCTTTTTCATATCCTGGAAGTCTAAATTCTTAGATGAGACAAGGATTAAATTGATAAGATTTCAAAGAACGCTACGATTATGGTTTCCAGCTCTTCAGGATTATCACATCGAAAAATCCACACCGCCCGGTCACCTGAATCCTTGACTATATAGCCACAACCAAAATAGGTTTTAATGGCTTCTAGGATCCCGCCCATCCTGTGGTAGACTTACCCCTACTCGAGGACGTTTACCCAGTCTATAGCTACTTTTGGTTTCAATGGTTAAGTTGAAGGAAATCTCACCAGCACTAAACCCAGCAATCCATTTAGAGGGCAATTCAATCGTTAGTCCCGCATCCGAAGATGATGAGTCAGAGTGGGAGCGTGTAGTGGTATTAGGGAAGACAAGGGTTATAGGAAGGAAAACAGAAGGTAAGGATGTTAGCCCAGGTATTCGAATCCAACGGGGGGCTCCCGAGTTGCATGGACTAAGGAGTGCGCCCTCAGGACCGAACTTCGCATTGCGAAGCATACCCCAATGTAAGGTTATGGTTCTGCACATCTATCTGTAAATGAAAAAAACAAAAGCCTGCAACACCGGCCCTTATAAAAGCCCCCAGGCTGCCCAACACCCATTTAGGCAGTTTAGAGTCTTACCCAGGACCTCCTTTATGGTTTTTCCAGATCATGCTCGGCTTGTTGGCAGCTCAAATTTAATGAGCTTTTCTACAAGGGGCACGTTAGGATTGAGTACCTCCCCTGTAAAGGCAGGCTCATCCATAGACCTTAAGTGGGACCAGTAAGGGGTTTAATTAGATCAGTCAATCTCTGCGGATTACCCATTATAGTATACTTAGGATTGTTAGCTTATTCGTAGCTACCTAAGTCTTTAGGGCTTCCCCGCATACAGGGAAGTAATTATGTGTCTGATTACTCAAACACACGGCTTAACTTGGCTCCCAGATTTGCTTGTTAAACCTTTCATGCGGGACCATATTTAGTGGACAAGAAATTTCGCTCTTCCTAATAACTGAACTTAAATCATCCAACAGGGGGAGTTTTTAAGGAACTATGTATGATAGCATCACGAGGATGAGCAGTTCAGTCAGGAATGGACTATATTTTACCTAATACTAACAGAAAAGAATGAGGGGCAACTAAGCTTTTCTACCACGGTTCATAGAGGCTTTATTTCCTGGAGGTAGGCCTTGCTCCGTAAGGTGGCGGCGCGGCGCGGCGCGGGCGGCGGCCATACCTATGGTACGCCGCCGCGGCGGACGACAGCGAGCTCTGCGAGCGTCGTGTGCCCGCCGCCGGCCATACCTATGGTACGCCGCCGCGGCCATAGGTACTGCGGGCGCTCCTTACGGGCCATCATGGCGGCCACAGCTGCGAAATCCTGGAAATCAAGCCCCTTAACAGTGCGAAGAGGATAAGCCTGAAAGAAAGCTATGATGTAACGGGTCAAATGAGAAAGATCCCGCACTATATACTTGGACTTTTCCGGGCCGTCGGGAGCCACGTAACCACAGCCAAAAAAAGAAGGGAGCAACATCAGTAGATCATGATCGCGCTTGTGCTGAGTGATACTGTACTCAAGTTGAACCTGGTAACCCAGGCGCAGGCTCTTATTCTTGAAAACCCCTGCTGAGAAGCAGCCTCACCATCGCGATCATCCACAGACCCACCAAGATCAAGCCCGGCCGGCGGCGGGCACACGACGCTCGCAGAGCTCGCTGTCGTCCGCCGCCGCGGCGTACCATAGGTATGGCCGCCGCCAACAGAAACATTGAAGAGTGACATTGTTAAATTTAACTTACTTCTTGGGTGGTAGGTATTATAAGTACCTCAAAAAAATTGGAATAAACTAGTTAGTATAAGGGACCACGTATAGTCTCTGAGGATTCCTTTAAAGTAGGTTTCCTGCTGATTAGGTAATCCTGAACGGAGTTTTTACTGGACTAGTCCCCCCTCATGGATTTAGTCTAGCCTAGTATCCTCAGGTATGCCCTTCCAGCATACAGTGGTCTGCAAACGTGTGAAGATTTCCACGTAAGGGCAACGATTTCGCTACCTTAGGCACTATGCCTGCTGCTCTCGCAGAGGATTGGACCATCTCTTCAGAACCTGGTTTCCTCCATCCCTTTTCCTAAACTCCTAATTTCAATTCCTAAAGTTTGAAACTTTCCTAATGTAAACTAAATAATCCCTCTCCTATTAACCTTTATTAGTGGGGGGGCTTTAATTATATAAGGGGGAGAGGGGAAATTTTCCCTGGGGGGAATTTTTAGGGGGGCATTATTTCCATTATTTCGAGAGTTACAAAACAAGAGATCAACAAGACAAGGTATCAAAGAGGTTATATAGATTGCACACAAAAAGTCGGGAAGCCCCGACCAAACAGAAAGAAGCAGGGAACGAAAGGAGACATAAACAGAACAAGTAATCTTGAACAAAAGAAGCAAGACCAGGAATCAAATAAGGAAGGAGGAACCAGATTCTGTCCGGCGTATGGCCTCTGAGGATTTTAGTCTTTAGGATTAGCAATGCTTATCCTGAATAATAGCAATGACTTCGAGAGGGAGTCTTTCCTTTTCCATGCTCATTTAGGGTATAGGCTAGTTGAATGATTTCTATTATCCCCTCTTTAGTTAGATGCTCTTTACGTTGTTTTCGTTGCAATATTTCAAGGAAAATGCGAAATTCGTGTACTTTACAGCTAAAGGGTAAAACCATTTTGAAGGAAAAAAGGTATTACATAATTTAAAGGTTTCCTACCCCTGAGATTTTATAAACCCAGATCCCCTCTGAACCAGATTTTAGGCAAACACTGCCTTTACCCCCAAATTCTGCCTGAAAGCCGTCCAAAATGGGTTTCCCATTTTCATGCTGAGTGACATTGAACTCCGGTTGAACGTCAACCCCGTATTTGAAATCTTTATGAACCTTAACAGACGCGCAAACTGACCCCCTCCCCCTCTACAAACCCTCCTCTCCAATAATTAAGAGCCTCGGGGTCACTCGCGCTATTATTCAGTGGAGTCACCTGGTTTTCCTTTAAAACTAATCTTTCCTGCTGATTGCCAATGGGGAGTAGATTTTTACTGGATTCCTTTGATGAAAGAAACAAGTTAAGGTAGAGAACATCGCGAATTGGGTTATCATTAATAGGGTCGGTCGGATGTGGGTGGCGATGACTTATCAAAGCTCAGCTTTTTCTACTAGTAGGACCAGTACTACTCACCTTTTGTGGTGTCCCAGCTTTTAGCCGGATTTAGCGACAGCCCTATAGGTAGACCGTCAAGGTTACAGCCGCCATTGACTAGAGGTTCCCTTGGCATCCTACCTGATAAATACAAGGGTAGAACGCCTGAGGTTGATTATCTAGCATCGGGCAGGTATCAGACTCTATACATCCACGGTAGTGTTAGCAGAGTCCGGTGTTTTAAGTAAACAGTCGCGCCCCCCTGTTTAGTGCCGCCGAGTGGCACCCCTTCTCCCTAAGTTACGGGGTCATCTTGCCGAGTTCCTTCAAGACGATTACCTCTACGCCTTGGTATGCTCTACCAGCAGACCAGTGTCGGTTTAGGGTACGGTTCAAAACTTCTCCACCTGGAGGGCCCCCCTTCAAGACCTTCCCGTAGAGCTGTTTCCCGAAGCAGGCTCTTGATTGTTGGAGTGCCTTTCCCCTTCCGTTAGAAGGTATTAATAATAGAAGATAATTTACCCTGGGGGTCAAAGCCCTAAGTAAATGCAAAAGAAAAAACAACAAAGTTAGGCGCTAGGGCGGGCGGCGGCCATACCTATGGTACGCCGCCGCGGCAATCCCCCAAGTAAAAACTCATTCCGAGTCTTCGTAAAAATTCATTAGATACAAAATAAAATAATGATTTAATATCTAATATAGTTAAATAATTCAATCAAAATGAAAAAAGTAAGAACCATAAAAAGGACCCCAACGAGTCTACCTCTGATAACAAGGTATACTTGTAAGCAAGCTTTTGCCGAACATAAGAGTTACTCATCGGCACTCCCCACCTTTCCGGTGCCTTAGAGGCCGGTGCTTCACTCATGGCGGTATAGACCTTACACATGAAACCCTACTGCTTCCGGCGAACAGGGCAGTTCCCCTGCTTTGACGCTACTCATGTCAGCATTCTCAGCCCAGGTATGTCCACCGGCTCGATGAGCCAGCTTCATTCCATTTGCTGGGTGTTTCCGCTACCCCTGTGGAGTAGCAACCTAAATCATGCTCGGCACGGCGGCGTACCATAGGTATGGCCGCCGCCGCTCGAAACTACAAACTCCATTCCCTTAGCCCGCCAGGGTCAGGCCGCAAGGCTAAGCCGGGAAAATCTATGATTATTTATTATATAACCCCTGGGTTCGCCAGGTACATTTCATAATGATTTATTTATACGGGCCTCCCTTCGGGACCCTTCGGGTGGTCTGGGGTGACATTTCGTTGTTAACCACCGAGATGTTATTCAAGATAGGCTGCCCCCCCTATGTAGGACAGGGTTTCGGTGTGGGACCCCTCCCACGCTTAGGCGTGGGCAAGACAACTACTTAGACCCGTTACATTCTCGGCGCCCTCCCTGAGGACCACTGAGCTGTTACGCTATCGCTAAAAGATGGCTGCTTCCATGGATGTTTCATGTTATTTCTAACATGCCTAGACTCTCTCTTAACTTTAGACTAAGGAAAATTGACCCAGAGTTAGATGAAAGGAAAGTTGACCCCTTTAAACCCTGACCCTTATTCAGTGGCGGCGCGGGCGGCGGCCATACCTATGGTACGCCGCCGGGCTCTTCCTTTAAATCTAAAGTTTTTGGCGTATTAGTCTTTGAGGGGTTCAATCTTTTAACTTCCCTGCTGGTTGTCCCTATGTTAGAATTCTGGGTAACAGGGTTTAGGTGTTACCATCTAACATCTTTCAGGAGTTTCCAGCATACAGCCAAATTGTTATCCTTATGAAATATGAAAGGATAGGCCTGGAACCAAGCCCACTTGGTGGAGAGACACTGGAGAGGACTGCCTTGTGTTCACTCAGTAGTTCTTAGGGCATGACTTTATCTCCGATTTTCCTTGGTTTGGAGAACCTTAACCGAAGACGGTTTCTTAATATGAATACTTATAGGTAATTTAAGGTTGAATAGGAGCCAGGCCCTTGGCAAGAAACGGTGGCCTTCAATAAATGGGGGGGAATTTTTCAGGAGCGAGTAGGGATAGGACACTCAGAGTGCCAAGGTATAGAAAATCAGGGGCTCCAATTTTTTTTGGGGGAATCTAAGACCAGAAAGCTTTGACCCCCGGGCGGTGAATAGGGCGACAGGTTGCCAAAATTAGTACCAAATTTGGTTCTACCTCGATTCATTCCGGATTTGATCGATAGCATCTTTGCTCTTCCGGAGTCAGTTTTAAAGGCTCCGTCGTTGGCGAAAAGATAGATTAGAGAACTCAACAAAGCACTAAGAAATGTGTGTAGTGAGGCCTTAAAGACCCGCTCTATAGGCCATCATTGGTGGAATCGTTGGTTTAACAAGGTCTTGCAGAAGAGGCATAGAATTTTTAGCTATTCGAATAACTGGTAACCCTTTCTCAATCTTGAGGGTCGAATCAATAGAAAACTTAGTTTTGAGTATACCCCTAGTCGATTTGCTTCCTCTATTGTGAAACTAAAAGTATCAATTCTTGTAACGCCATTTCCCTGATGAAAATTACCATCGCCGCTGAGCCAATAAGCAATAGCGCGAGGTGTCAATAGAGCTTCGATGTTGTCTGGGATAATCTTGATTTTTTCCCATTCACTTGTTTATACCAAGCTCCGTGAAGTTCAGTAAAAATTGGAAGAGTGAACGTAGCGAAAGCATAACCAATAGAAGTTTTACCTGTTTTCTTATGCAAATGAGAAGACCTGTAAGGTGCGGCCGGCGGCGGGCACACGACGCTCGCAGAGCTCGCTGTCGTCCGCCGCGGCGGCGTACCTATGGCCGCCGCCTCGCCCGCCACCCAGAATGTGTACTAGAACAAAAGCACAGAAAAGAATAGGAGAATAGAAAGAACAATACCAGGAAAGAACAAAAAAAGGACAGAACGGGCAAGCACAGATAAACGTGCTGAGCAGAAAAGAAAAGATCAACGTGCTGAACAGAAAAGAAAAGAGAAGAGCAGAACAGAAGAGGACGTAACAGATACAAACTCGGACAGTGAAGAACGGACTAGAAAAGAACAAAGCGAAAGAGGACCAAATAATAAGTGAAAAAGGGATACCCCGAAGAGGGCAACTAACCATACTTTTCATTGGCAACTGTATCTTAATAGGAGCCCGTCGAAGACGGGGCAATCTACAGGGGCCACGATCGACTGAGTACCTGAAAAGCTCGTCTTTTAATAGGCAGTTTAACGTCATACCCGGGACCAGCCCAGCGTGTCCATAGTTGGTGACAAGGTGCATCTAGGACAAGCTCAAACTCACTCATAGTAACTAAGGTTTTCCAATCAGCGTAATCTAAGGCTTTTGTAGTCAATAAAGGGTATTTATCAAAAAAGGTATAATAACTAAATCTGATTCTGAGTATACTCTATAGTGGGAAATTGTAGATGCAGATTTAGCCGACTCTAAAGTATCGTCTTCTCTCTTAGGCACGATTAATCCACAGCCAAAAAAACCTTTCTGTTTAATCATTTCTAATACAAGAACATCGTGGGTATTTTGAGTAAGATGAAAAGAGGGTTTTAAAATAGTGTTTGCCTCATTAATATGAAATTGGAAGCAGCCTCTCCATCGGAGAACCCTGCTACCCATCCGGGTGTGATAACACCTTTTTTGCTATTTTCTTGGCAAAATTCCCATTTTTGGTCATAGCTTCTACCTGTGTTCATGCCTTTAACTATGGCCTGTAATTCCTCAATCCCCTCTAAGTCAAATGCTTTTTATTAGAGACTAACTCAACCGCCTGTTTAAAGTCTTATAGTTCAAAAACTTAGAGGTCTGTAAGGGGTGTTGCTCTAATAAAGGGATTAGGACATTTTGTATCTCCCCTATTGCAGTTATCTGGCATCCGATCACCTGACTTATTATGAACGACCATAGAGCCACAGCCAAAATATCCTTAATATCGTACAAAACATTAACTGAGTTAGTATGTTGAGTTATAGTCATTTTGAGCTGCACATTATATCCTACTGACTTTCGAGGATTGTAATACTAAAATTAAAGCAACCCTCACCGTCAATAAACCCGGAGACCCACTCTGGCTGCAAAGTTTTCCCTCCAGGTAAATTTGGGCTAAAAGAGTCGTGGATATGAATCAACCCCTCCCCCGAAGCTAATCCTGAGGATAGGGCACTAGAAGAGGAAACTCTTCTAACAGAACTCATAATAGCAAATTGAGCAGGGTTAGCACAAGAAGCGGAAATAAGAGAAATACCAAGAGTATCAAAAAGTTGTAGAGGCAACAACAATGGAAGAAGTAAACAAACAGCCTGAATACATAGAAGAAGTAAACAAACAGCCTGAATACCATTAGAAGGAACATCAGCAAAGGCACCCCAACATTGCCGAGAGCGACCATGACCCCAAGGTACAGAAAACGGACTATTCATGAGAACAAGTCAGATATTTTCGGTTTCTTATATATAGCCTAGAAGGCTATTAGGCAGTTTAAGGTCTTACCTAGGACCCCGTCGGCGAAAACTTCTGCCTTACCTCTCTTTAACTACCATCGACTAGGGATAGGCGAGATAATCAACAACTCGGTCAGGGTAAGGTGAGGTGCCTTATTGGTGGACCCTATCCAAAATCCAACCACCTTATCCAACCCCCGGACCGGGACCAATTATAGTGGCCCTTAGTTAGTGGATTCAACCTGTGGCTGTTTCCTATTCTTACCCAACTTACCGTCATTCAGTATTAACAAAACCCCTTTATCTTTCGATAAAGATAGGACTATTTCTTAACGGAAGCTGAAGCTAGTAGGTGATTAATTGCTTCCGTAATTTACGTATAGTCTCTGAAGAACCGAGTAGCCTCGGTCCCTACAGATTTTCCCTGTTCAACTATTTTCACTCGAT
>WNFU01000039.1_pt1 | contig 137344 bp, 131 predicted proteins | sample 5400121 | NCBI WGS metagenome assembly WNFU01 (sample SAMN13153360, study PRJNA577476) | soil metagenome | isolation source: 100 cm soil or saprolite under grassland replicate 1 | place: USA:California | collected 2016-06-15
GCGCGTGCTGGTGACCGGCGGCACCGGGTTCGTGGGGACACGGCCGGTGACGATCTGGTGGCAACGCTGCGTCGAATCACCGGTCGCCGGTTGCTGGCGCTGCCCTCACGACAAGCGATGACGCTGCTCGCCGGCAGGCTCGCTGACGCCCTTCAGCGCGTGGTGCCGGGACGTCTTCCGCTCGGCTATGAGAGTCCGTACATCCTCAAGTCGACTCCACGAACGGGGACGGACAGCTCGCGCAGTCGCGAGGAGCTCGGTGTTGCACCACCGCCGTTGGAGCAGACGCTGTCCGACACGGTCGCGTGGTTGGTGAGCGTCGGCCACTTGCCGGCGAAGGCAGCCGGGCAGCTCGCGCCCGACGGTCACGTCGAGGGCAGGAAGGGCAATTGACGCCGACGCGGTGGACAGCACACCAAGGGTCGGCGACTACGTCGGGCACGCGAACGCGGGGGCGTGGTCGCCGGGCGTGACGGGAGGCGGGCCGGTTGCCGGTGGGGCCGTCGTGGCGCCGGGTGCTTGGCCTGCTGACGCGCCGTTGTTCGTGCCTTCCGGCGACAGCTGTGTGCTCGTCACGGTGACGCCGTGGATGCGAGTGTTGACGCCCGGCGGCGCGCAGACGGCGAGCGTCCATTGCCCTCCCGCGATGGGCTGGCCGGCGCGATACAGGATGGAGTATCGCCCCGCCTCGGTCGTTGCCGCCCGGCATTCGCCGGGTGGAAGCTCGAGGTCCGAGAGCAAGACTCGTGGCGCAACGAGGTCGGCTGGGCACGTGGGGCTGTCGGGCGCATCTGAGCTCGAGGTCTCCACCGCAACCGCGACCGATGAAGGTGAGGGTACGGAGAAGTTGAGCGAGAGGGTCTCGGTCTCGTTGCAGTCGACCGTGCGTTGTGCCGGCCTCTCCGTAACGGCGATGACGCGACAGTCGTTTGCGCGCATCGCGAGCGGTGCGTACGAGAGCTCGACGACGCCCCGGGCCTGCTCCCCGCTGGTGGGTCGAGTGACGAAGAGCAGCGCTTCCTCGCGCAGGCCCAGGCGGATGCCGTGCAGCTCGTCGACCCGGCGACAAGCGCGCGGGTCATCCGGTGACGCGAGATAGAAGGTCGACTTCTGGTCGGGGTTGAGCAGATCGACGCGCCCTGCCTGACCGGCAACCAGCCGGAACCACACGCCCTGAGCGTCGTCGACCCCTTCCTGGTTTCGACAGTCGAGAGTGGTCGGCCGAGCCGCGGCGAAGTCGAAGCCCTGCCGGTAGATCGTCCGGGGCGACAGATCGTCACCGGTGACGTCCAGTGTGATGAGCTCCGCGTTGTCGCGCGCGTCGTTCGTCGGCCCGCCCCCCTTGCCGAACACGCGTACTGATCGCACCTGGTCGCGGTCGAAGGCGAGGGTGTCGCACACCCCGACCGATGTCGAAGTCTGTTGCTGGGTCGTGACCTGCGTGCACGGATAGGGGAAGGCGACGGCGATGCGCTTGGGTGTGAGCAGCAAGAGGTAGACGCGCGTCGATCGCTTCGGGTCGTCCGGACGACTGATGGGCTGCGGTGCCTTGTCGACGAACTCGATGACCGCTTGGGCGAGGTTCTGGGTCTTGACGTCATCCGCCGCCCGGGCGCGGGCCAGCCCGACGATCAAGAAGGGGACGAACACGAGGACGGCGATCATCGTCGCCGAGACGAGGACGATCCCGAGGGCCGGGCTGCGAGGAGGAGAGCTGGGCCTCGGTTCGCCCTCGGGCGCGGGTGTCTCGGTGGAGGGCTTCGCCAACCCTTTGACCACATCGATCAGCACGCCCAGCAGGATTCCGAACGCAACCCCGATGGCGACGCCGAACCCGACAGGAAGCCACCGCCAGGAGGACTCGATCCAGCCCCACGTTCGCACCGTCATCCACCCGATCAGTGCGATCGCCGCGACCGTCACGCCGAGCACGATCCTCCAGGCCTGGCTCGTCATGCGCGCATTGATGCCGATCGCCTGGGCCTTCCACGTGATACCGCCGGCGACGGCAACCGCGACGAGCAGCATCAGCAGGACCTCTTTGGTGCGGAACGCGTAGTCGCCTGCATCCAGGGTGAGATCCGATGTGGGGAGGCCGAAGTAGTCGAAGTAGCTCGACGTCCAGAGCCGCCCGAGAAAGACGGCGAGCGCGGTCAGCGTCCCGCCCGCGAGCAGGATCCCGGCGATCTGAGCCGGAAGGTTTATTCCCTGCTTGGCGTCGGCCATCGCATGTCCGCCGTGCGGTGAAGCGCGCGTTCCGTCGTGTCGTTGCTTCGATTACTCGGCGAACACGCCGGTCTCGACCCACTCGTTGGTGATCAGGGTCCACCAATCCTCGGCGATGCCCTTGGTCACATAGTCGTAGGGGAGCCACCCGTAGCCGTGGTCGCCCCACTCGGTGCCCCACGAGTTGCGGATCTTGAAGGCACCCGAGGCGCGCGTCCCGTTCCCCTTGTTCTCGATGGTCGCTGAGTCGTCGTAGCCGACCGCGACGATCGCGTGCCCGCCCTCGACCTTCTCGCCTTCGACGGGCACCGGGATCCTGCCGTCGTCAGCCTGGCGGATCGAGCTGTACACGGTAAAGCCGAACATCGACGGCAGCCCGCTGGCCAGGAACGACTTCACCTGGTGCAGCGTCTCGTCAGGCGACGCGCCGGGTGGATCCAAGCGGAGGTACTTGACCGCCTGGAAGCTCTGGGCGAACGCGTAGCAGAAGGCCGGCGGCTCCTCATCGAACTTGGACGTGTCGTAGGGCCAGTACTCCTCCGGCGGTGCGCCGAAGAGCACCAGCGCCCCCATCGCCGAGCGGAGGAACGCCCCCGTATCGCCGGTCATGCGCAACAGGTTCCTGGTCGCCTTGTACACGAAGAGCCGTGAAGCATCGACGTGTCGACCGAATGCCTTGCGCTCGAAGTACTCGACCAAACCGACCGCGGCGTTGGCGGTACACGACCCGATTTGCCCTTGGTCCTCGATCGGTGCGCACCACTGCTCCAGGTCGACGCTCGTGGGGAGCGCATCCGCCTTGGGGACCTTCGTTGCGGCGACCAGTGGCGCGACCTCGGGGTGCTCGGGCGTGTAGTCGCGGAAGTCGGGTAGGTCGGGGAGCCATCCCATCCCCGGAAGGCCGTTCGAAGCCATGATGCGCCACCTCTCCGCTCGACGAAATCTGTAGGCCCGCCCCGAGCGGCCGACGCCAGGTTCGCTCGACCGCCCTTACGATGGACCCCCGGAGGCGAACGCGTCAACAGTCGCCGCCCAGGGCAGGACGGATGGGCATGCCGTACGACGAGGGACTGCGACCGGACGCGCCCCACTTCGATCGCACGGTCGAGCGGCTGACCGCGCTGCGAGCACAACTGGACGCCGAAGTCCCGGACAAGAACCTCGAGACCTCCCTGTTGCTCGCAACCTGGAACATCCGCGAGTTCGATTCTCCTGCCTACGGCGCGCGCCTGGATGAGGCCATCTACTACATCGCCGAGATCATCTCCCGCTTCGATCTGGTCGCCGTCCAAGAAGTGCGAGCCGACCTGGTTGCGTTCGACCGGCTGATGCGGGCACTCGGCTCGAACTGGCAATACCTCGTCACGGACGTCACCGAAGGCACCCGAGGGAACCAGGAGCGGCTGGCGTTCGTCTTCGACCGGCGCAAGGTGGGCTTCAACGGCTTCACCGGACAGCTGGTGCTGCCACCGATCGAGCAGAAGCAAGGCAACAAGATCATCGGCTACACCCCGGTTGCCCAGATCGCCCGCACCCCGTTCTTCGCCGGGTTTGGCGCCGGCTGGACGAAATGGACGCTGGCCACGGTGCACATCCTGTACGGCAAGGACGATCCGAACGATCCGGACCGCGTCAAGGAAATCGATGCCGTCGCCGCGGCGCTGCGCAAACGAGCTGACGATGCCAACCGCCGCTTCGACAACTTGGTGCTGCTCGGCGACTTCAACATCTACGCGAATGGGGACCGCACCATGCAGGCGTTGACCGACGAGGGGTGGACTGTCCCCGAGGCGCTCCAGCACATCCCGGGCTCCAACGTGCCCCAAGACAAGAAGTACGACCAGATTGCCTTGCGACCGCAGCTGCACTGGTTCGAACCGACCGGGCGCGCGGGTGTGTTCGACTACTACAAGAGTGTCTTTCGTGACGAAGACCAAGAGATGTATGCGCCCGACATGGGCAAGGCCTACACCAAGACGGAGAAGGGCAAGGCCCGCGACGACGCCGGTAAGCGCACCTACTACCGGACGTATTGGCGAACCTTTCAGATGTCGGACCACCTCCCGATGTGGCTGGAGCTTCGCATCGACTACTCGAGCGAGTACTTGGAGCAGCAGTCCCATCGCTGAGGATGCTGTCTCGCGCATCTGGGTCGAGTGAATCGGACCGACCGCCTCTACGCGATGGTCGAGGAGCTGCGGGCGATCGCGCCCCGCGCTCGTACCGCGCACCAGTTGGCCGAACGCTTCGAGGTGAGCGTGCGAACGATCGAGCGCGACATCTCGGCGTTGCAACAGTCGGGGGTCCCGCTCTGGGCGACACCGGGGCCGGGCGGAGGCTACGCGATCGACCCCGCCATGACGCTCCCGCCACTGAACCTCGATGCCGCCGAGGCCACCGCAATTGCCGTGGCGCTGGCCACCAGCGGGCCCATTCCCTTCGGTGACGCGGCGCGAACCGCGCTCCGGAAGCTCGTGGTTGCCATGTCCGCGGCCAGCCGAGACGACGCCCGCGAGCTGGTGGCGAGGATCCACCTCCTCCAGCAGCGCGGCCAACTCGACCGGACGCCGATCGTGCGGGCGGTCGAGACCGCTGTCGCCGGACGGCGCGTGCTCGAGCTCGACTACGTCGACCGCACCGGGCAGCGCACCGAGCGCCGGCTCGTCGAGCCGTACGGCCTCGCCGGCGCCGAGCATCACTGGTACCTGATGGCTTGGTGTCGACTTCGCGATGGCGGGCGCACGTTCCGCTTCGATCGCATTCGTGCCGCGCGTGTCACTGACGAAACCGCGCCACCCCGCGAGCTGCACGAGGTTGCAGGCGACATCGCCGAGCACTTGCGCCAGACCGACTTCGAGGTCTGAGACCTCGGTCACGTTGGAATCCCCGACAGGACGTTGTCGCCGCCGCCGCGCATCCTGCCACCACCATCCAACGAGAGAGGGAGGAAGGCAGATGAGCGCACCCGTAGTGTGGTTCGAGGTCGCCGGCCGCGACCTCGAGGCTCTGACGAGCTTCTACGGAGAGCTGTTCGGCTGGAAGGTCGACGCGGCCAACCCGATGCGCTACGGCATGGTCGACACCGGAGCCGAAGGAGGGATCCCGGGTGGGATCTTCGCCCCCGGCGAGGACGTCGAGTACGTGTCGTTCTACGCGTCGGTCGACGACCTGGCGGCGTCGCTGAAGAAGGCCGAGACCCTCGGTGCCAAGGTGGTGCAACCACCCACGCCGATCGAAGGCGGGCCCACCATCGCTATGGTCAACGACCCCGAAGGACATCGGATCGGGTTGCTCCAGCAACCGGCGTGAGCCATCGCGATCGGGGGGCCGGGCGCGTCGTGCGCTCGGCTCCGTCGATCACCGGCGCGCTACCGTTGCTGCGCGCCGGCGAGAAGACGCGGCACCGATGCAGCTTGCCCGACCGACAGCCATGGTCGATACGCCGGCGGAGGAGCAACGTGCAGGTCCTGTACACCGCGGAGGCGACCGCCTGGGGTGGGCGGGAAGGACGGTCGGCGTCGTCAGACGGCAACCTCGACGTGCAGCTCGTGGTGCCGAAAGAGCTGGGTGGCCCCGGTGGGCCGGGCACGAACCCGGAGCAGCTCTTCGCCGCCGGGTACGCCGGATGCTTCCACAGCGCGTTGAAGCTGGTCGCCCGGGCGCAGAACCTCGACGTGAGCGAGTCGGCGATCACCGTTCGGGTCGGCATCGGCCCAGACGACGCCGGCGGCTTCGGCCTGACGGTCGCGATTGAAGCCGAGCTCCCCGGCCTCGACCGCGAGACGGCCCTCGGGCTCGTCGAAGCAGCGCACCAGGTATGCCCCTACTCGAACGCCACCCGGGGCAACGTCGAGGTGAGCCTGGCGCTCACGCAGGAGTAGACGGGCCGGCGCGCTGGTCGCTCGGCGACCCGGCCTCGGTCCGTGAACGCTCAGCCGGTGAAGCGCGCCACCGCCGCCACGGGCGCGGCGGGAGCCGGCGGAGCCTCCACTTCGACGGCTCCGATGTCGCAACCACCCTGTTGGGGCCGAGTCACGCCGCGCTGATCGGTGGTGATGCCGGCCGCGCCGTCGGCCTGGCAGCCGGCAATCGGGATCGCGTCGATCAACGGGCTACCGGCCTGCGGCAGCATCGTCAGCGTCGGTCCACCGTTGCCGGCGAGCACACCGAGCCCCGGATCACCCGCGTTCTGCCGATCGCCGGTACCGGTGAAGCCGCACGACGCGTCGTCGGAGAAGTTGTAGCCATTCGAGGTCGTCGACCCGAAGAGGTCACAGTTCGCGCCACCGCCCTGTGGGGAGGCGACGACCGAACCGAACGCAACGAGGCCCGATTCGGTGCCGACATTCGCCCCGGCGGCCGAGCTGCTCCCGACCACGGTCGCGTACACCAACGTCACGTCCCCCGACGCGCCGATCCCGCCGCCGTCCAGATCGGCGGTGTTGCCGGTGATCGTCGAGTTGGTGATCGTGACCGCGCTGGAGCTGCCGATCCCACCGCCACTGCCGCCGTCGACGGTGTTCCCGCTGACCGTCGAACGGGTCACGGTCACGTTGCCGCCCGCGGAGATCCCCCCGCCCCGGCGGCTGGAAGGGGCGACCGTGTTGCCGCTGATCGTGGACGTCGTAAACGTGACGGACCCGTTCGCGTCGATCCCGCCGCCGCTCCCGCCGGCATCGTTGTCGCTCACGGTCGAGTCCCTGACCGTGATGTCGCCGTCCGCATGGACCCCGCCGCCGTCGTCCGTGCTCGTGTTGCCCGTGATGGACGAGTTGGTGATCGAGAGGTTCCCCTCGGCGAACACGCCACCGCCACCGCCGCCCGTCCCCGACGTGTCGTTCTCCGTGATCGTCGAGTTGGTGACCGTCACACTGGCAGCGCTGAAGACGGCGCCGCCACCGATCCCGACCGCGCTCCCGGTGCCGCCCGTGATCGTGACTCCGTCGAGGGAGAGGCTCGGGGTGTTGTTGGCGATGATCCCGCCAGAGCCGTTGGCATCGATCGTCACCCCGTTGCCCTGGAGGGTGAGATTGGCCGCGACCGCCGGCACGTGGTTCACGGCGCCGCTGGTGAGGGTGATGGTACCGATGCCCGAAACCACGACGATGGTGTCGTCGCCGGCCGCCGCCTCGGCATCGTCGAACGCCTGTCGCAGCGAGCCGGTGCCCGAGTCGGCATTGTTGACGACGGTGAACACGCTCGCACCGGCCGGGGGCATGACGACGGCGAGCCCCGCGGCGAGCGCGCCGAGGACGATCAACGAGACGAAACCCCGGCGGACACCGCGCATCGCAACTCCCAGACCAGCCGGCAACGGTGGGACGCTACCAGGCAGGTCTCGCCCAGCCGGTGAACACGAGACACGATACGAGAGCAAACATGGACGCGACCCGAACTCCCGACGGCCCGGGCAACGCACGCATCGAGCACGTGATCGTGCTCGCATTCGAGAACCGTTCGTTCGACCATCTGTTCGGCTTCCTGGATCACCCCTCCGACGACTTCGACGGTGTCGTCGGCAAACCACGCCTGGGCAACCGTCTCGATCCGGCACACACGACGAGTCGGTGGATCGCGCCTGAGCCGACGGCCGAGTACGTGGTGCCGCTCGATCCCGACCACGAGCACGGCGCGGTCATGGGTCAGATCACCGCTGTCGGCGATGTGGCGAACGCGGGTTTCGTCGGCTCGCTCGTACGCAAGGCGCTTGCCTCGATGCAGGGGCAGACGCGGCACGCGCGCTTCCGCGCGTGGGGGCGGCGCATCGCGATCGGGGCCGGGTTCGTGGCGCTCGTGCTGGTCGTGTTCCGCAAGTGGTGGTTCGCCGCCGCCGCGTTCGCCGCCGCCGCGGCCGGCATCGTCATCGCGGTCATGAATCGGCCGAGAGCCGCGACGCGTGACGAGCGCGAGCGTGCCGAGGCGATGGGACCGAGCGTCATGCGTTGCTTCAGCCCGGACAAGGTGCCGGTGATCAGCACCCTCGCCAAGGAGTTCGCGGTCTGTCAGCGTTGGTTCTGCTCGGTACCGGGCGAGACGTGGCCGAATCGCAACTTCTTCCACGCGGCCACATCGTCGGGAAGCGTCAACATCGAGCTCGGGTTCTACCGCGATCGAACGATCTTCGAGGTCTTGGACGAGACCCACTCATGGCGCGTGTACTACGGCCAGTTCCCCCCACAGGTGTTCTTCTTCCCGTTCGTGCTTCGCCACAGCATCTTCCGTTCCAACTCGCTGCAGGATCTGCTGCACGACCTCGAAGCAGGGAACCTCCCCGCCTACGCGTTCGTCGAGCCGCATCACGGACTCTTGGGCCGCGAACCATCGTGCAGCCAGCATCCGGGAAACAACGTGAGCGGCAAGCACGACGGCAGCGACTTCCGTGCCGGCGAGCGGCTCATCGGCGAGATCTACCAGCGCCTACGCGCGAACGAACAGCTCTTCCGAGAGACCCTGCTCATCGTGACGTACGACGAGCACGGGGGTCTCTACGACCACCGGCCGCCCGAGGCGACCGTGGCACCCGGGCCGCGACAGAGCACCTTGAGCCGCCGGCTCCTGCAGTGGCTCCTGGCTCGCGACCTCCCGCCGACATTCGACTTCCGGTTGCTCGGGCCCCGAGTCCCCTGCGTCGTGATCTCTCCGTGGATCGCGAAAGGCACGATCGACGATCGCGTGCGCGACCACTCGACCATCCCGGCGACAGTCCAGGCGTTGTTCGCGCCCGGTACACCACCGCTGGGAAACCGCGCCGCACGCGCGAGCTCACTCGAAGAGCTGCTGACGCTGGACCGCCCGCGCACCGATGACCTGCCCGACGTCGTCGATGCGATGACGCAGCTCGGTGACCCGCCGCTCTTCGACGACGACGTCCCGAGCGTCCCAACGGAGGCAGCGGCAGCTCGACCCGAGGCGCCGCAGTCGCAGTTCGACTGGCAGCTCGTCGAGCTGACCGATGCGATCGTGCGCGGAACCGTCCCACCGCGGGGCCCAGTCGGACGTCGAATGGGGGCATTGCTCCGCCGGGGTGACGACGCACCGAAGCTTCGTCGCCCCGGGCCTGTCCGGCGCGCTCGGCTCCGCGCGAAGAGCGTCGACGAGCTCGCCAAGCTCCACGACGACGCCGTGTGGTCGCTCGGTGCGATCGCCGCAGAGCAGCTCGAGGCGCAGTGACGCTCGCCAGCCCGGGCGGCGCGCACACCGTGTGCGGCGGATCGCGGCGTCGATGCTTCGCGTACGGCAAGCACCAGGTAAAGATCGGCCACTTTACGTAGCCGTCGACCACTAAGGGTGTTATGTTCCCGCGGTGAGGTCCCGGTGGACACTCACCGCGGCGATCGTCTCGGTGGTGGGGAGCGCCCTCTTCGGGGTGCTGGCGATCACGGCGGAGGTTGCCGCCCCTGCGGCCCCGCCGACCGTCGAGACGCGTGCCGTCTGCGGCCCGGTCGCCGGCCGGTTGGCTCGTTGCCACGCCATCCGCGTGCTGAACCCGGGCGTGCTCGTGCGCAACCAGGTTCGCGGCGGCAACGGCAAGGGCCACGGGCCACCGACGACCACCACCACGACGACGACACCGTCGAGCACGACCACGACGTCGAGCAGCACGACCACGACGACCACCACCACGACGACCACCACCACGACGACCGTGCCGCCGCCGCCCTCGGGCTGCACGACCGCGCATCCCGGCTACACGCCGTGTGACCTCCAGGCCGCGTACAACCTCCCGTCGGCAACGGCCGGGAGCGGCAAGACGGTGGCGATCGTCGACGCGTACGACGACCCGACCGCCGAAGCCGATCTCGCGGTCTACCGCGCCACGTACGGGCTGCCACCGTGCACCACCGCGAACGGGTGCTTCCGCAAGGTCGACCAGAACGGCGGGACGACCTACCCACGGGGTGACACGGGCTGGGCGGAAGAGATCTCGCTCGACGTCGACATGGTCTCCGCGGTGTGCCCGAACTGCCACATCCTGCTGGTCGAGGCGAACTCGAACGGCCTCGGCGACCTGCTCACCGCGGAGCAGACCGCGGCGAACCTCGGCGCCGACGCGATCTCGAACAGCTGGGGCGCCAACGAGTTCCTCTTCGAGATCCTCTACGACAGCTTCTTCGACCAGGGGATCGCGATCACCGCGAGCTCGGGGGACGCCGGGTACGGCACGATCTGGCCGGCCGCGTCGCCGTACGTGGTCGCGGTCGGCGGCACCACCCTGACGCCCAGCGGCTCGAGCCGCGGCTGGTCCGAGAGCGCCTGGAAGGGAGCCGGAAGCGGCTGCTCGCCGTTCGAGTTCAAGCCCAGCTGGCAGCACGACGCCGGATGCGGCAACCGGACGGTGGCCGACGTCTCCGCGGTCGCCGACCCCGCCACGGCAGTCGCCGTCTACGACACCTACAACGAACCGGGCTGGCTCGCGTTCGGCGGGACCAGCGTGTCGGCCCCGATCGTGGCTGCGGTGTACGCCCTGGCCGGGAACTCCCGAACCTCGACCGCCGCCGCGTACCCGTATGGCAATCCAGGCGCGCTGTTCGACGTCACCCTCGGCAGCAACGGCGCGTGCGGCACGTACCTCTGCAACGCCGGGCCGGGCTACGACGGCCCGACCGGCCTCGGCACCCCGAACGGAACCGGCGGCTTCTGATCGAGTCGCAGCGCCACCGGCGAGACGTCGTGCCCGACCTCGATGGCGTCATCCGCGCTGTGAGTCAGTAGCCGGAGTAGGCACGCCCTGGGCGTGCCTGTCTCATCCACCACAGGCTCACGAGAAGGATCCACACGACCCAGGCGATGATCGGAACCGCGGGCCCGCCGATCACACCGTTCCCCGCATTCAGCGGGCCGGCGAGCCCGAGCCTTGGGTGCCGCCGTCGCGGTCGTGTATCACTCATCGGTTCGTCTCCCTGATCGTCGACTCGTTGCAGCCAACACCGACGACTTGCGAGGCGCGTGAACGGAGCTTGTGAGCTCGTTGAGATCTGCGGCGCAACAACAGCGCGCCGACTGATGCTCGAACGCCGGGCGGCTGAGCTCCGGTGTTGAGGGATTCGGACGTCGGCGACGGTGACGTCAGCCGACAGCGATGTCCGGATCAGTGCGGGGTGAGCTCGAAGTGCACCGTCTTGCCGGTCTTCGCGCGGAGCAAGACGCGGTGCGCAAGCGGGACCAGGACGCCCTGGAGCAGCGGGTATTTGCGGTGCAGGGCACGAGCGGCATTCCGCGACTCGATGCCGCTGAGCTGTCGGGCGTGTGCGCGCAGTGCGGGCCCGGTCGGTTTGCCGAGCGCGGTCGACGGGGCGATCGCGACGCCAGGGTTGTTGTGAATGCGCTTGGTCTTGCCTGCTCGTTCGTAGCTACGTACGAATGCCCGGTCACCGTCGACGGCGATGCTCAACGGCGTGTCGACCCTCGTGCCGTCGCGGCGGTAGGTCGTGAGCACCGCTGTCTTGTGGTGGACGAACGGTGTCCATGCCGCGCTGGTCGCCGCGCGGACCTCACCGACGACCCAGCCGAGCTGACGTAGCCGTGTCATCAGGGCGCCGAGCACGATCACCGACAGCGCCACGAGAAGCCAGAGATCTGCGTCGTTTCCGCCGGAGTCCAGGTCCATCGCGTGGCTCACGATGTGCAGGCTGTTGCCTACCAAGAAGCCGCCGAGCGCGACGGCCAGGGCGTCCGCCCAGATCATTGCCAGGAGCAGGGTCACGCCGATGCCGATCTGGAAGGCGCCGACGTCGTGGACGAAGTGCTCGGCCGCAGGGAAGTCGACGAAGTCGGCGAAGGAACGGGGCGACGCCATCGCCCACACGCCCGCGGCCAGCATGAAGATCCCGGTCAGCGCGGTCGTGGCGCGGACCACGAAGCGTCCGCGCTCGGAAAGCCGGGCGTTCGGCCCGCTCATCACGAGGTCGCGAGGCGGTGGGGCCGCGTGCCGGCGCTCGCAGCTGCGACCGCGGCGCGAGCGGCGGCCACGGCGGAGGTGCACGACACCTCGGAGAGGTGACCTGGTGCCGCGACCCAGTCGCCGGCGAGCCACAAGCCCGCGCGGTAGGGGATTGCGGGACGCTCTCGCCAGGTGCGGCCGGGCAGATCGATCGCTCCGGTCGACTCGTGCACCGTGGCGGCACGTCGCCAGACCAACCGATCCCGCCAGCCCGGGTACGCCTGGTCGAAGATCGCTTCGAGACGAGCGTGGCCAGTGGCCGACTCCTCGCCGGGCCGAAGACCCACGCTCGCCTGCACGAGCTCCTGGCGCCGAGGGGCGTGGGCAGGAACGACGGCAGTGACGCGGGTCGAGAAGGCGGCTTCGTCGAGGTCGACGACCAGGTAGGGATCACCGCGACGACGCTCGAGCGCGATGTCGACCAGCGCGACTCGAGGCGACTCGACCGTCAGGGCGGGGTCGCCGAGCAGTCGCCGCGCTGCCGCCGGCTCGACGGCCACGATCAGAGAACCGTCTGGGAAGTCGTCGAGTGAGCGAACCGGCGCGCCGGTCTCGATACGCACCCCGACGGATGTCGCGTGCGCCGCAAGTCGCTGCGTCAAGGCCGCCCAACCGCCTTCGACGTAACGGGCCGCGGGCAGCGAGCGGAGCAGGATGCGCTGGATCCGTTCGACGACGAACGCCGCCGACAAGCGTCCGGGATCGTGGTCGAACGTGAGCGCGCCGGTCGCGCCGCTGATCGCTCGGGCTTCGTCGAGTCCGAACCGCTCCGTGAGCCAACCGCGCAGGTCACGTTCGACCGGCGCGTCGGCGTGGCGCAGATTCAGCATCGGACGCAGCGGTCGGGGCGGGACGCGCCGCATCTCGCCCTTCCAGCGGAACAGGATGTTGGGCGAGCGTGGCACGGGGCTCGGGCCGTGCAGGTTCCGGCGTCGCAGCCAGTCCCAGGTCGCCGTGCCGGTGTAGAGAGCATGGGGTCCGAGATTGGCGACGTAGGGTTCGGGAGTGCTCACTGCCCGTCCGCCGAGACGGCTACGGGCCTCGAGCAGACGCACCGGGGCACCGGCTTCCGCGGCCTCGGTTGCGGCGATGAGGCCGGCAATTCCCCCGCCTACGACGGTGATCCGCTGCATGGCACGCTCCGATGTCCGGGATCTCTGAGACAAGAGGCGCGCGGACTGCCGAAGGTTCCCGGGAACCTTCTGGGAGCGATGCTCCTCTCGGGAGTGGGCGTGAGGATGTCGTGCGTCGGGCCCAGCGGGGTGATCCCGCCGCCCTCGATGCGCTCGTGCGCGAGCTCGTGCCGTACGTAGGGCGCATCTGCGGCGCGATTGCCATGGACAAAGGGGACGACGCGATGCAAGAAGCAATGCTGGCGATCGTGCGGAACCTCGGGTCGCTGCGAGAGCCGGCCGCGGTGCGCGGCTGGGCACGCCGCATCGCGGTGCGGGAAGCCGTTCGCGTCGCCCGCGGCGGCAGGACCGCGCCGGTCGATCCCGACGTGCTGGCGCTCGGGGCTGACGTCCGCGATCAAGCGACGGCAGTCGAGGTGCGCGCCGTGCTCGACTCCCTCGAGCCCGAGCAGCGGGCGGTGCTGGTGCTTCGCCATCTCGACGGTCTCGGTGAGCACGAGATGGCCCGTGCTCTGGGCATCGCGCCGGGGACGGTGAAGTCTCGGCTCAGCCGGGCACGCGCAGCCTTCCGGGCACGGTGGCAGTCGTGAGCGGCGAGGCCTGGCCCCGAGCCGAGCTCGGCAAGGTCGCCCGTCTCCGCGTGCTGGCCGCGGGACTGCCGGGCGCGGTCTTGGAGGAGCGGATCATCGATGCACCTTTCGACCGCGTCTGGCCATGGGTTGCCGACCTCGAACGTTCCGTGCCGATCTTCGACCGGCTCGTGGCGTCGGTGCGCGTCACCGAACGCGAGGGTGGACGGCCCGTTCGGATCCGCGCCCGGGGCCCGGGGCCCGGCCGGTTCCTGTCCGTCACCTTCGATGTGGACCTCGATGACGGATGGTGCTGGATGGTGAGTCGCCCCCACCTCTACCTGGTCGGCATGGCGGCCGAGGCTCAGGGCAGCCGGACGCGCTGGGCGCACCTCGAGGGTTTCGCGATGGCCGCCCCGCGGTTCTTGCGACCGGTACTTGCCGCGACGAGGTGGCGCCACCGGCGACACGTTGCGCACGACATCGACGGCATCACCCGCGCCGTGAGCCAGTGAGTGTCGGATTCTCTTGGCGTGCCGATCACTAGCGTGAGGGCATGTCGAGCCGCCCTGTTTCCGCCCGCATCGCTCCGCTCACGCCAGACGCTCGAGACGAGCAAGCCCGTGAGTTGCTCTCGAGTGTCGCCATGCCCGGCGGCTCGCCGCTCAACATCTTCATGACGCTGGTCCGCCATCCGGGCCTGTTCCGGAAGTGGCTGCCCTTCGGCGGGAAGTTGCTCGACGGCAAGTTGCCGGCTCGAGAGCGCGAGCTGCTGATCCTGCGCACCGGTTGGCGGTGCCGTTCCGAGTACGAGTGGGGCCAGCACGCGCTGATCGGGCGGGAAGCCGGGTTGACCGACGAGGAGCTGCGCCGGATCAAGGAAGGTCCCGACGCTCCCGGCTGGGACCCGTTCGACGCCGTGCTCCTGCGCGCCGCCGACGAGCTCCACGACGACAGCTGCATCAGCGACACGACCTGGGACGCGCTGGCGAGCCGCTACGACGAACGCCAGCTGATCGAGGTCCCGATGCTGGTGGGGCAGTACCACCTGGTGTCGTTCGCGCTGAACTCGCTCGGCGTGCAGCGCGAGCCGGGTGTGCCCGGCTTCGACGGATGAGCGGACCTCGGCTCGCCGATCGGCGTGTGCTCGTCGTCGGTGCGGGCACGCAGCGGACCGCCGATCCCGACGCGCCGGTGGGCAATGGGCGTGCCATCGCCGTGCTGGCCGCCCGGGAGGGCGCAGCGGTCGTGTGCGCGGACCGCGACCGCGCGGCAGCCGAGGAGACGGCGTCGTGGATCGAGCGCGAGGGTGGCACGTCGGTCGTGGCCGTCGGCGACGTGACATCCGAAGAGGAATGCGCGGCACTGGTGGCGACGACCGCGGTCGGCGGTCTCGACGGACTGGTGCTGAACGTCGGGATCGGACGAGGTCGCGGCATCGCCGATACCAGCGCGCACGACTGGGACACGACGTTCGCCGTGAATCTGCGGGGCCACTTCCTCGTCGTCCGCGACGCTCTGCCGTACCTCACCGACGGTGCGGCCATCGTGTTCATCGGCTCCGTCGCCGGGTTGCAGCCCGGCAGCCGGTTACCCGCGTACGACGCGTCGAAAGCGGGCCTGCTCGGCTTGTGTCGCCACGTCGCCCTCGAGGGCGCACGGCGCGGTGTGCGGGCCAACGTCGTCGCGCCCGGGTTGATCGACACGCCTCTCGGCCGGTGGGCGACACGCGGGCGGCCTTCTCGCGACCGCACCCCGGTTCCGCTCGGGCGACAGGGATCCGCGTGGGAGGTCGCCGAGGCGACCGTCTTCCTGCTGTCGGACGCGGCCAGTTACGTCACCGGGCAGGTCCTGGCCGTCGACGGAGGGCTCAGCCTGATCTGAGCCGCGGCCCGACGCGCCGAGGCTCGGCCAGGTCGGCGCAGTGCGCCGAGCGGTGCAGCTACGTGCTCACGAGATCGCGATACTCGGGATGGCGCTCGAGGTAGCTCACGACGAACGGGCACAGCGGGGACACGGAGAGTCCTCGCGCTCGAGCGTCGTCGAGTGCCCCGGCGGCGAGACGACTCCCGACACCTGCGCCCTCGAACTCCTCGTCCACCTCGGTGTGCACCAGCACGATGTGACTCGGCTGCATGCGGTACACGAGAGAGCCGGCGAGCCGTTCGCCGACGTACGCCTCGTAGCGACTCGCGTCCGGGTTGTCGACGACACGGACCTGTCGCGACGACGCGTGGCGGTCTCCGGGTGCGGTCGACTCCGACGTGGTCGTCTTCATAATCCGGCTCAGGACCGCGGTGCCAGCGCGGGCGCGGAGCCGCTGTGCCCGGACACGCGAGACTGCCGCGAGATGGAGAGCGGGCGGCTGGAGGCGTTCAGCGACGGCGTGTTCGCGGTGGCGATCACGCTGCTCGCCCTGGATCTCGCGGTGGCGGGGCCGGGTCATGGCTCGCTCGCGCATCAGCTCGGCGACCACTGGCCCTCGTTCGCCGCCTACGTCGTCAGCTTCTTCACCATCGGGATCACGTGGGTCAATCACCACGCGCTGTTCAAGAGCTTCGCCGAGACCGACCGGGCACTGCTCTTCTTGAACCTGGTGCTCTTGTTGTTCGTCGTCGCCATCCCGTTCGCGACGGCCACGATGGCGGACTACCTCCGCACGGGGGGAGCCGACGCGCATCTCGCGGCCGCGCTCTACGCATCGATCCTCGCGGGGATGGGTCTGAGCTTCGGCGCGATCTTCTTCTGGTCGGTGCACGGAGATCGGCGACACGAGCCGCTGCCCGCTCGCGCGACTCGCACCGCAATCTTGCGATTCGGGCTCGGATCGCTCGTCTACCTCGTGGCGATCGGGGTCGCATTCGCGAGTGCGCCGGCTGCGCTGGTGCTGATCGCACTGGTTGCCGTGTATTACATCTTCGAGCAGACGCCCGCCCGAAACCTTGGTCGCGCGCCGGATTGACCACTCAGCGCGGCGGGACCGACCAGTGTTCGAGGTCGCGGCTGCGTGCGACACCCAGCTGCGCATGACCGGCGCCTCCGAACGTCGTGATCTCCGGTGAGTCGGCGTACACGAGGTAGTAACGCCCGCCGATCGCACGCCCGTCGATCAGGTACGCGCTGTTGGCGTGTTCGTAGGTGACTCCGGTCAGGCCGCGCCCGCGGTTCCACGGCTCGATCGGAATGCGCAAGCGACGGCCGTGGGACCACTCGAGCCAGCTGCGGGGGTCGCGCGGCTTTCCCACGAGGTCGAAGAGGTAGGGGCGGTCGAACGCGTTGCTGGTGGCGAGCAGCCGCCAACGCCCTTCGAGCCGGAGGAACTGGTAGTTCTCGATCGTGTTGTCGTACAGCGTGATGTCCGGTCGTCCGACGAGCGTCCATGGACCATCGAGCGTGCCGGTGACGGAGCGCGCGAGCTCGAAAGCCTGCTTGCCGTCGGCAGCGCCGTACTTGTAGGCGAGCAGCAGCCCTGCCGGCGTCCAGGCGAGTGCTGCGTCGATCATCCGATCGTCGGGACCCGGGTGCAGCTCGCGCCCGAGCGCGCGTGGTGGCGAGAAGCTGCGGAAGTCGGTGGTCGTGCGTGTATACAGCTTCGGCGCCGCACCGCCGGCGTCGTGTACGAACGACTGGTAAGTCACCACGTACGAGCCGTCCGGAGCGCGGGCCACGTCCGGGGACGCCTCGCCCTCGAGGGCGGGATCGTGGGGCACCACGGTCGGCGCCGACCAGCCGTGGAGGTCCGCGCTCGTCGAGATCCCGATCGCCCAGTGTCCCTCGCGGTCGACCGCGCTGAACAACGCGTGCCAACGCCCGCCGGCCCACATGAGCGCGGGGTCCTTCACCGCTCGGTCGGGATAACGCAGGATCGGGTTGTGCAGACGCGTCCACGGTATGGCTGGTGCGTGCGTACGCAGAGGTGAGGCCATGCCGACAGCAACGAGCGCCATCAGCAGCGCCGCTGACCGCGCGCTGCTTCGTGTGCGACGTCGGCACGTCAAAGGAGCTGGTGCTCGTCCAGCTTCGTACCGTCGGCGCAATAGAAGCTCTCGAGCAGGTGGTGGTCGAGGAGCTCGATCACGAGATGCCGTGCGGGCCGTACTCGTCGGCTCGGCTCCCGAGATACGGATTCGGGCCGTCGAGGATCCGAGCGGGTGGAGTTGCGCCGCCGCCCTGATGGTGGCACCACGTCTGTCGCGCGGGCAGCGGGGTGTGCGGTGTGTCGTCGAGCCGGGGCCTCGAGTACGGGAAGCCCCCATGGCCGATGCAGCGACCGTGGAGGCCCCAAGCGGGATGCGGGTCGTACAGCGCGAGCAGGTGCTCGTGGCCCCAGTACCAGGCGGCAACGCGCCGTGCCTCGAGCAGTGACCGGAGCTTCTCCTGGAGCTTCACTCCCTGGCGCCCGAAGTGCGAGTAGAGCTGATGGTGCGAGAAGAGCACGAGACGCCGATCTTCCATCCGCCCGACGAGCGCCTCGAGCCACGTGACTTGATCCTCGGCCAGATCGAAGTCGTCGTACGCGGTGTCGAGGCCCACCAGCAGCCAGTGGTCCGTCTCGAGCACGAACGCCGAAGAGCTCTGCCCGAAGCAGCGCAGCGTCGTGTCGAAGTACGGCTTGCCTGCGCTGTACATCTCGTGGTTCGAGTTGCAGGCACGATTGACGACGCCGTCGATCCACGGCCACTGCGCGATGAACTGCTCGTCGACCTCCCGTTGCGTCCCTGCGTAGTACACGTCGCCGAGATGGACGACCGCATCGAAGCCGCGGGGGTCGGTGGCGATGTGCGCACTGCACTCGGGTGCGCCGTATGCCCCGCTGCCCCAGTCGCCGAGGATGGCGAGGCGGGCGTGGTTCGGAAGGCGGGTCGAATCGGACGGCCACGGAAGACGCGGGTGTCGATTCGCGATGCCGAGCTTCGACTTCAGGTAGGGCCACCCGGCGTGGCGGATCCATCCCCACCAGTCGTGCTCGTCGAACTTGGCCTCGACCCCGATGCGGCCGGGAGTCGTCCGCTTCTCGTCCGTGGCCGTCTCGGCCAAGAAGGCTTGCAGCAGCGCCCCGGCTTGGTCGTCGGGCGACGAGAGCACTTCACCGGACGTCTCGGCGTCCTGCATCGCGATGAAGGCCCGACCGATCACCGCACGAAACCGGGCTCGCTCGTCCGCGGTGCCGCACTCCGTGATCTCCGGGAGCGGCCCGCTCCCGATCGCGGCGTGTGCCTCGACGCGGCCTCCGAACGCCTGCGCGATCTGGGTGAAGCCGACGATCGGAAGCTCGCGGTGTTGGGCCATGCCCGCACCCTCTGGTCGTTGGTGCTGCGTCAGACCTACCCGGCACCCATCGGAACGATTCGGATACCGACACAGCGGGGCTTGCACCACCCTCCGGACTGATGGTCGCGCCCTGGCGACACAGGCTCCAGTTGGGACAATGAGGCGATACGCCAATCGGGGGCGGTGCGCATGTTCGCTGCGAGCACTCCGTAGCGTCGCCGTGGCCGGTCCTCGGTGGCCGTTCTGCTACCGTGGAGGCGTCAGCATCGGTCGCGTAGCGCGACGAGCTTGATTCACCGGTTCGGCGATCTCTCTTGCCGCTCCCGCCACGCGGGCAGGCGTCCAGGGGAAGTCGATTCGCCCTGTGAGACCTGTCAGCGTCGTTCAATTGCACCGAGTCAACGCAGTTCAGTCCCGTCGTCGCGTTGCTGACCCGGCACCGGGACCAACACCCAATGGGAGCAAGGCAAATGGCAACACGAGGCACCGTGAAGTGGTTCAACTCCGAGAAGGGCTACGGCTTCATCTCGCGTGAGGGCGGCGAAGACGTCTTCGTCCACTTCTCCTCGATCCAAGGTGACGGCTACCGGTCGCTCACCGAGGGTCAGACCGTCGAGTTCGACGTCGCACCCGGGCGCAAGGGCGAGGAAGCCCAGAACGTCCGGCCCGTCTGAGAGACCGACGAACGCGCCGGGAGCCGCATTCGGCTCCCGGCGCCCTTCTTCTCTTCTTTCGTCTGCCGAGCGAGGAGCGCGCGGTGGGAAGCCGCAACCGACAACGAGCCACCTTCGAGAAGCGCCAGCGTGAGCGCGCCCGTCAGGAGCGCCAGGCCGAGAAGCGGGCACGCCGACAGGGGCGTTCCGCGGAGCCCCACGAGCCGTCTCCCGAAGCGAACCCGTTCAGCGAGCAACCACCCGCGAGAAGCGAATCCGGCGACGCGTAGCGGCTCACTCGACGCTGCGAGCGTGTCGATCGCCGGTCGCCGTGCTCTCGAGACCCCACGACACGATCCGCTCCGGATGGACGCGGATGAGTGACTCCGGCTCGGTGATCGCCTCGGCGCGGCCGCGTACCTCGATACCGCGAGGACGCCACGGATCGACGCTCTCCAAGTCGTCGATCACCACGGCGGCACGACCCGCGCGTGCGACGTCGCGGAACTTCTTGGTTCGCTCGAGGCTGTGGCCACCGATGGCGATCGCGTCGCGCTCCGGGTCGTAGCTCCAGCCAACCGGCGTGACGTGCGGCGTCCCGTCCCGCCCGACCGTCGCGACCCGCGCGAGTCGACGACCGCTCTGGAGGAACTGCAGCTCGGCGTCGGTGAACACGCTCATTCCGCTTCTCCTCCGTTCCGTGTCTACGGAATTGTCTTCGTCTCGTCGACCTCGATACCCACCGGTACGCCATCCGAGGACGCGTGCGGTGTAACGACGAGGTCGTAGCGAGTCGCCTCCACGACGAAGCCGGAATGTGCCTCGTCCCAGTATGCGAGGTTGGTGAGCGGCACGCGCAGCCTGACGCGTGTCGTTGCGCCTGCCTCCACCGGCACGGCGTCGAAGCCGACGAGCCACCGGCGCGGGCGCTCGACCGACGAGTGCGGGGCGCTCGCGTAGCACTGCACGACCTCGATGCCATCGCGATCGCCGGTGTTCATGAGATCGAGCACGACCTCGATGCTTTCGTCGTCGAGCGTGGCGCCGGGTCGGCCATACGCGAACTCGGTGTACGAGAGGCCCCAGCCCAGCGGGAACGCCGGCGGCCGGCCGACGTGGTCGTGATGCTGCTGACCATGGAAGAGCCCGTACTCGACGCGCCGGGCGTGCAGGTCGAAGGGAGGAAGGTCGCCCGCATCGACGGGGAACGCGCACGGCAGACGCCCCGACGGGGTGACGTTGCCGAGCAGCACGTCGGCGAGGGCGTGCCCGCCCTCCATCCCCGAGTACCAGGGCACCACGATCGCGGGGACTGCTTCGCGCCAGCGTTCCGTCACCACGGCGCTCCCCGTGACGACGACCGCGACGGTTCGGGGCTGCGCGGCAGCGACGGCGAGCAGCAGCGCTTCGTCGTCGTCGTGCAACGTGAGGCGCGCACGGTCGCCGCCCATCGGGCCCCGTTCCCCGACGGCCGTCGCGAGCGAGGCCACGTCGGGAGCGATCGGGCTGTCGGGATCGAGCGGAGGGAAGAGCTCGAACAGCTCCGGGTTGCCGGACATGTCGATGTACTCGCCCTCGTCGGCACGCGTGTACCCGACGACGACGATCGCGACATCAGCTGCTGCCGCGAGCCGGCCGGCGCGCGCTCGATCGCCCCCGTCGTCATGCACGACCTCGCAGTCGAGCGCGGCCCGGAGACCGGCGAGGGGCGTGATGACGTCGGGGGCCCGTACATCGCTCGACGCCGCGTCCCCGGTGTTCACGAGGTCGGCCAGCCGGCCGATCACCGCGACACGCTCCAGCGCGTCGGCGCGCAACGGAAGCAGTGGAACGCCATCGACCGACTCGTTGCGGAGCAGGACGATCGCCCGCCGCGCGACCTCACGCGCGAGCGTGCGGTGCGGGTCGCCGGCGACGACCGCGGCCCCGTCACGGGGCGCCTCGGTCGACGCGGCGAAGTGGAGCATGGTCCGTAAGATCCGTCGGGCCGCGTCGTCGACTCGTTCGGCGGGTACCGCGCCCGATGCGACGAGCTCCGTCAGATGGCGGGCGTAGTGCATCCGGAACGGCATCTCGATGTCCTGGCCCGCGTTCGCGGCGCGCTCGGCGTCGCGCATGCCGTAGAGCCAGTCGGTGATGACGAAGCCGTCGAACCCCCAGCGCCGTTTCAGGATGTCGGTGAGCAGTGCGCGGTTCTGCCCGCACCACTCGCCGTTGACCGAGTTGTACGCGCTCATCACGCACGCGGCGCCCTCGTCGATGCATCGCTTGAAGTGGCGCAGGTACACCTCGTGGAGCACGCGATCGGAGGCCGTGACGTCGACCTGGAATCGTGCGTTCTCCATGTTGTTGAGGGCGAAGTGCTTGACGCACGCCATGACGTGTCGCTGGAGGCCGCCCACGGCGGCGGCGCCCATCTCGCCGACGTGGCACGCATCCTCGCCGTAGGTCTCCTGCGCCCGACCCCATGCCGGGTGGTACAGCAGGTTGATGCAGACGCTGCCGATCAGGTTGGCGCTCTGGGCGCGCGCTTCGGCGCCCATGGCCGTGCCCACGCGTGTTTCGAGCTCGACGTCCCACGTCGCTCCGCGCGCCATCGACACGGGGAAGCACGTCGAGTTGCCAAGCGTGACGCCGCGCGGTCCATCCGTGAAACGGATGCCGGGAAGGCCGAGACGTGCGATCTCACCACCGGGGTACGGCGTGTGGCCGTAACCGCCTCGCACCATCTGCACGAGTCCGGGCCAGAACTCGAGGTCGCCCGACATCATCTGCATGCGCTCGTCGAGCGACAGCTCACGCATCAGCGACTCGACGACGGCGTCGAGGTCGGGTGCTCGCCGGGCAAGCGTCGGCAGAGCGCCGAACGCAGCATCGCGCGTGGTCAGGGGAGCGCTCGACACGGCACGCACCCTACGGGCGTTGCGTCATGGCGTGCGGGCCGCGACAGACTGGGTGGTGTGAGCGAGCTGGCGTCCGCCGGCGCGGGCTTCCTGCTCGCAGTCCTCTGGTTCGACCTCATGTTCGACGTGCAGGTGCTCGGGCACCGCGGGGACGAGCTGCCCGAGCAGGTGCTCGCATCGATCGCCGCGTACTACCGGCGGGTGACCACGGCCGCCCGCCCGATGAACCGGCTGGTTGCTGTTGCGATGCTCACGACGATCGCGGCGGTGAGCGTCGAGGTCGCGCGCGGCGACGTGCCCCGCTGGGTCGCATGGACGTCGCTCGTTCTGGTCGTCTTCGCAGTCCTGGTCGCGGTGTCTCACACCTTCGGAGCCGCGCGCCGGCTCGGCGCGTGGACGGGCAGCCGCGCCGAGCAGAGCCGGCTCGCGAGGTCGATCCTCCGTGACCACGTCATCTGCCTCGCGACGATCGCGTCCCTGCTCGCCGTGCAGATCGGGTTCTCGTGATCGCCTCAGGCGGGACGGGCTGCCCCCGAGGGATGCCCCCAGATCGGCCCGATGTGCACGTTGTCGCCGCTGCCGCCGGCCTCGATGATGCGCGCGGCCCCGAGGTAGATCGCGACGTGCTCGCTGCCGCCCGGGCCCCAGAACACGAGGTCACCCGGCAGCATGGCGTCGAGACGCACGTGGGGGAGCGTGTCGTACTGCGCGCCTGAGTAGTGGGGCAGCGAGATGCCGGCCGCGCGATAGGACGCCATGACCAGGCCGGAGCAGTCGTACGCGTCGGGGCCGGCGGCCGCGTAGACGTACGGCTTGCCGAGCTGCGAACGTGCGAAGTCGATCGCGGCGGCCGCGGCCGGTCCCGGCGGCGGGAGGTTCGGGAAGTCCTGCGGGTTGCCCTCGTTGCTCGACGCGCCGAACTCGGCGAGGGCGGCGGCAAGCGCCTCCTTCTCGCGGCGCTGCCGTTCCTGCTCGACGAGCTGCGCGAGCTCGCCTTGCACCTGACCGAGCAGCTGTTGCTGCTGCGCGGTCGCGGCTTCGACGGCGCTCTTGGCGCTCGCGATCTGCTCGCGCTGCACGTCGGCGTCTGCTCGGGCCTTCTCCGACGCGGTCTTCTGCGCGGCGAGCTTCTGCTTGGCCTCGGCGAGACGGTCGAGCAGCTGATTGTCGCGACCGGCTTGCGTCTCCGCGTACTGGCGCCGAGTCAGCAGATGTGCGGCATCGTTGTAGTCGAGGTCGCGCAGCGACTCCCCGGTGAGCGCCCGCCGGTACACCGACGCCGCCCGTTCGTTGACCAGCCCCCTGATCCGGCGGACCTCCTGCTTCGTCGCGTCGATGCGGGCACGCGCCGCCGCGATCGCCAGCTCGGCCTGCTCCAACGCGAGCTGGGCGCCGTTGTACTGCTCGCCCAACGCAGTGACCCGTCGGCTGCTCGCATCGATCTGGTCCTCGAGCGCCTTCGCCTGGGCCTGCTTGTCGGCGATCGGGTCGGCACCCGCCGACGCGGACCAGGTCGCTGTCCCGAGAGCAACGATGCCCGAGAGCAGAATGAGGGAGAAGTGGCGAATGTGGTGACGCACGAGCGGATGAGGCTAGCCGCGACGCATTCCGCCCCGACAGCTCGGACAACTCGCCGGGGCCGCCCGGCTAGGCGAGCTTCCGTGCGTTGTCGCGCTCGGCCTTCTTCTGGTGCTTGATCGCGCGCTTCTCCTTGAGGCTCTTGCCCTGCTTCTTGTCCTTCGCAGACCGCGGTGACTTGTCGCCCATGCGAAAGAGCCTAGGTCCGAAGACCCGTGCAGGCGGTGACATCCGGCGCTCGAGCCCGCCGCCGCAGGCCCCGAGGGCTCAGGCCGTGCGTTGCTGCGGCGTCGCCGCCTCCTCGGGAACGCCGTCGACGTAGGTGACATGACGTGTGCGCACCGCGGGCACCGTCGCGCCGGGCACCACGACCCCGACGACGTTGAGCGGGTCGGTGGCGCTGACGACGACGCGCTCACCCGGCCGTGCCGTCTTCCGCATCTGGTTGAGCTGCTCGACCGCGGCGGGCAGCGCGTACTGCTCGCCGCTGAACCCGGTCACGAACCGGCCCCCGCGCACGAGGCCGCGGTCCTCGAGCCGGCGGAGCGCCCACTGCACGTCGCGCCAGGGGAAACGGATCGAGTCGTGCACCGCGAGATCGCGGAACGCCACACCCCAGCGGTTCAGGAGCAGCTCGGCCACGGCCTCGGCAAGCTCGTCGCGGTCGGTGTCGGCGGGCGCGCTCGGCACGAGCGACCAGCGGCCCGCGGACGAGCCGACGTCGACGCCACCCCGCATGAGCCGCGAGAGCCGGCGTGTCTCGTGCGAACGGCGTGCACCGGCGAGGCGCGCACGGATCGCGCCGAAGCCGTCGGACGTGACGAGCCCGCGGGCGACCGCGTCCCACAGGGCGCGGTCGACGTCGTCGGGCAGGCGCCGGGTCGCGGCGACGAGCTCGTGTGCGAAGCAGGCACCCCGCTCGCGCAGCACCTCGAGCACCTCCGCGGTCGCACCGACCGTCGGTTCGGCGAGCTCGCTCTCGGCCCGGGCTGCAACGAGGAGCCACGGCAGGTTCTCGCGGAGGACGACCGAGATCGGCGTCGCCTTGGACGGCGCGCCGGGCGTCGCGTTCGCGTCGTCGCGCGCACGTGGCGTGAGGCGGAGCCAGCCGACCTGGCCCTCGTGGCACAGCCGGTCGAGCCATGCCGGGTGGTACTCACGGAGCCGGCGCGCGAGCAGATCGCGTTCCCACGCGACGGCAGCGGCCTCGAAGCCCTGGAGCTGGTCGATCACGGTCGCGAGGCCGGCGTCGCCCGCGAGCTGCGTGCCCGGCGCGACGTGCTGCCAGCGCAGCAGGAACCGCATGAAGTCTTGGGCCGTGACCGGCTGCACGCCCTGGCGCCGGCTGCGACGCGAGTACGCGTGCATGCGAGCCAGCAGCCGGCGCGCGACCCACTCGATCTCGGTCGCGCCAGGCGAGTACCGCCCTTGGAGCGCAAACCCGTCGCGCTCGAGGCGGGCCAGGCCGGTTCGGACTCGCGGTGCCGGCAGGGTCGTCGTGTCGGCGAGCGCTGCGACCGTGGAGACGCCGCTCACCTCGAGGTGGCCGCGCAGCACCGCCGCGACCGCCTCGTCGCTGCTCCCGTCGAGCGCGCTCGCCGCGTCGCCCCACGTCTCGGCCGCGGACCACAGCTCGCCCACCGTGTGGCCGCGGCCGCGCGCGACGAGCTCGTCCCACATCGGGCGCCAGTCGTCGCGTGGGCGTACGAGCACCAGCGAGCACAGCAGGTCGTGCAGGTCGTCGGCGGTGGTCGGCTCGGGCGTGACCTCGCCGTGCACCTGCTCGATCGCGGCGGGCTCGAGCGCGCCGATCGACTCCAGCTGCACGGCGAGCCCCCGCCGCAGAGTGACCGCATTCGTCCGGCGGTTCTGGAGCTCCTCGTCGTCGAGGAACGCGTACGGGCGCGCGGTGAGGATCTCGTGCGCGAGCACCGAGGGCTCGGTCGTCTCGACGCAGTGCACCTGCACGGCGCCCGCTTCCATGCGGGCGAGCAGCTCACGGATGCCGTCGACGTCGAGCGCCTCCGTGAGCGTGTCGTGGATGGTCTGGCGCACGAGCAGGTGGTCGGGGATCTCGATCGGGCCGGTGGCGTTCTCCTGGCAGGCCGCGGCCTGAGGGAACACCGCCGCCATCAGGTCGTCGGCCTCCATGCGCTGGATCGGCGGCGGGTTGCGGCGCCCGCCACGGAACCGCAGCACGGTCAGCGCGCGATTGAGGTTCCAGCGCCAGCGCGACTGGAACATGGGCGAGTCGAGGATCGCGTGCTCCAGCGCATCTTCGACGGTCGTGCTGCTCACGTAGCGGGGGACCTCGTCGAGCGGGAAGCTGTGGTGCGGCCCGAGCGAGAGCACGATCGCGTCGTCGTTGGCCGCCGCTTGGAGCTCGAAGTTGAACGTGCGGCAGAACTTCTTGCGCAGCGCGAGCCCGAAGGCTCGGTTGATGCGGCCGCCGTAAGGGGAGTGCACGACGAGCTGCATGCCGCCGGTGTCGTCGAAGAAGCGTTCGAGCACGAGGCGCTGCTGCGTCGGAGTCGCGCCCAGCACCGCGCGGCCGACCGCGAGGTAGTCGACGATCATCGTCGCCGCGACGGTGTCGACACCTGTGACGTCGATGATCCACTGGCGCGCGCCGTCGGGATCGCCCGCGGTCAGCAGCTCGTCGACCTGCTGCCGCAGCGCTGATACCTCGGCTGACAACTCCACCGTTCGTGCCGGCGCCTCACCCATCCAGAACGGGATCGTCGGCGGAGCGTCGTGCGCGTCGCGCACGCGCACCACGCCCGATTCGACACGGCGGATCTGCCACGAGTGCGTGCCGAGCAGGAAGATGTCGCCCGCCATCGACTCGACCGCCCAGTCCTCGTTGACCGTGCCGATGAACGTGTCGTCGGGCTCGGCGACCACCCGGTAGTCACCGGTCTCGGGAATGGCACCGCCGGACGTGAGGGCCGCCAGGCGCGCGCCCTTGCGAGCGCGGACCTCGTGGTTGACCGCATCGTGGTAGAGGTACGCGGCACGCTTGCCGCGGCCGGTCTGGATGCCGTTGGCGACCAGGTCGATGACATCGTCGAACTGCTCGCGGGTGAGCTCGGTGTACGGCGCGGCGCGCCGCATCAGCTGGTAGAGCTCGTCCGTGCGCCATTCCCGCGCCGCGACCTCGGCCACCACTTGCTGCGCGGCGATGTCGAGAGGGAGCTCGGGTGGCTCGATGGCGTCGAGTCGGCCCGCGCGTACGGCCGCGAGCAGCGCCGCGCACTCGATCAGCTCGTCGCGTGTGAGCGGGTAGAGACGACCCTTGGGCGTGCCCGCGCGGCTGTGATTCGACCGGCCGACACGCTGCAGGAACGTCGCGATGCTGCGCGGTGAGCCGATCTGGCAGACAAGCTCGACCGGCCCGATGTCGATGCCGAGCTCGAGCGACGCGGTTGCGACCAACGCTTTGAGGCTTCCGGCGCGCAGACGAGTCTCGACGCGGTGGCGACGTTCCTTCGAGAGGCTGCCGTGGTGCGCGGCCACCACGTCGTCACCCAGGCGCGTGCCGAGCTGGTGCGCGAGGCGCTCCGAGAGGCGGCGCGTGTTGACGAACACGAGTGTGGTGTGGTGCTGCCGGACGAGCTCGGCGATGCGGTCGAGGACGTCGCCCATCTGCTCGGCCGACGTGACGGCCTCGAGCTCGCCGTCGGGTAGCTCGAGCGCGAGGTCGAGGTCGCGCTGGTGACCGGCGTCGACGATCGCGGGCGGCGGACGGTCACCGACGAGCAGACGCGCGATGGTCTCGATCGGCCGTTGCGTTGCCGACAGGCCCACCCGGCTCGGCCGCCGGTCGCACAGTGCTTCGAGCCGCTCCAGCGTCAGCGCGAGGTGTGAGCCCCGTTTGTCGCGGGCGACGGCGTGGATCTCGTCGACGATGACGGTCTCGACCGTGCGCAGGATCTCGCGGCTCTTCTCGCTCGTGACCAGGAGGTACAGCGACTCGGGCGTCGTAACGACGAAGCTCGGCGGCTTGCGCAGCATCGCGGCGCGTTGCGACGACGGCGTGTCGCCCGTACGCACCGCGACCGTGATCGCGGGTGCGTCGAGGTCGAGCTCGGCGGCGACCTCTGCGATCTCGGTGAGCGGCCGCTCGAGGTTCTCGGCGATGTCGACCGCGAGCGCCTTGAGCGGCGACACGTAGACGACCCGCGTGATGTGGGTGACATCGTCACCGCGCTGGTGCGCGCGGTAGAGCCGGTCGATGCAGACGAGGAACCCCGCGAGCGTCTTGCCCGATCCCGTGGGGGCGGCGATCAGCGTGTCGGACCCCGCGGCGACGTACGGCCAGCCCTCGGCCTGTGGGGTGGTCGGTCCGTCGGGGAACCGCCGGCGGAACCATTCCGCCACCGCCGGGTGGAACGTGTCGACGACGCTGCCCTCCATCGAGGCCCATTCTCTCTCGTGGGTGTGACACCCACGGCCGGCTCCGGTGGCCTGAACGAGCGGCCCGGACAGGCCGCTGCACCTCGGGCTCAGTACGGGCTCGTGGTCGTCGGGATGACGAAGATGCAGTTCGGGGCGTTGCTCCCGTCCGGCCGGCACCGCTCGGTCGGCAGGTTCGGCATCAGCGCCGGCGGCCCATCCCCGGCGGGCTGTGGGCTGCGCGTCGTCGTCTTCGGCTTGGGCTTGGGAAGGCTCGCGAGGTACTGCCGCAACGACTCCTGTTGGGCCAGCGCAGCGAGGTACGAGCTATCCGACCGGTTCGGGGATCTGGACTGCGGCCGGCTCCGCGCTCGGCCGCCGAGACGGCACGGGCTCGCGCAACCTGCGACAGGCGAACACGCCCCACGCCGCGGCCGCGCACGCTGCCACGCCACCGACCAGCACGCCGGCGCGCGGGCCCCACGTGTCGGCGATCGCTCCGAGGATCGGCCCGCCGACCGGCGTGCTGCCGAGAAAGACGATCGCCTGCAACGCGAGCACACGGCCGCGCATCTCGGGTTCCGACCTCACCTGCACGATTGCGGTGGACGCCGTCAGGAAGCCGATGCTCGACGCGCCCACCAGGATGCCGAGCGGGAAGGCGACAGCCAGGTTCGGGCTCGCGGCGAACAGCAGCATCGACACGCCGAAGAAGGCGGACGCGACGATGACATGCCGGATGCCGATGGTCTTGCGCCGCGCCGTGGTGAGCGCGCCGGCCAGTGACCCGATGCTGATCACGGAGAACAGCACGGTGAACGTGCCTTCCGTGCCGTGGAAGGTGCGGGTCACGAGCAGCGGGAAGACCACTTGGAAGTTGAAGGCGAGCGTCCCGACGACCGCCATCATCGTCAGCGGCACGAACAGCTCGGGAGTGCGGCGTACGTAACGCAGCCCGGCGCGCACTTGCTCCTTGGCGCGCGCGGTGATCGGCGCCGGGCGCAGCTCGCTGGTGCGCATCTTCCAGAGGGCGACGAGCACCGCGATGTACGACAGCCCGTCGACGGTGAAGCACCAGCCGTATCCGACCGTCGTGATCAGCAGCCCGGCGAGGGCCGGCCCGACGACCCGCGAGCTCGTCATCAGCGCGCTGTTGAGGCTGACTGCGTTGTGGACATGGTCCTCCGGCACCATCTCGACGACGAACGCGCGGCGTGCCGGGTTGTCGAAGGCGATGGTGACCCCGCCGGCGAACGCGACGAGGTAGATCGCGACGAGCGGGGGGTCGTGCATGAACGCGAGGGCTGCGAGTGCGAACGACTGCGCCATTGCGAGCGTCTGCACCACCAGCAGCAGGCGCCGCTTGTCGGAACGGTCGGCCACGAGCCCCGTCCACGCGCCGATCAGCAGCACCGGTCCGAACTGGCACGCAGTCAGGATGCCGACCGCGACGCCGTCGCCCGTGAGCTTGAGGACGAGCAGCGTCTGCGCGATCAGCGTCAGCCAGTTGCCGATCTGGGAGACGAGCTGTCCCGCGAAGAACAGGCGGAAGTTGCGGATGCCGAGCGAACGGAACGTATCGCGCGCGACGTCGGCGACCCGCCGCCTCATTGCCCGACTGGATGCGTGGGCGCGCCCGTGAGCGTGTCGAGGACATCGAGCGCGCCGGCAAGCCGCTCGAGGTCGTCGCGGGGCAGGTCGCGCAGGCGGTCGGCCAGCCACGCGGTCTTGCGGCCGCGACTCGCCTCGAGCTGGCGGCGGCCCTGCGCGCTGAGGTCGACCCAGCAGACTCGCCGGTCGTCCGCGTCGCGACGACGCCGGACGAGTCCCTGCGCCTCGAGCTTGCTCACCACGATCGTCGTCGTGGGCGGCGCGACCTGCTCGTGCGCGGCGAGATCACCGATGGTCATGGGTCCGTGCCGTTCGAGCGACGCCAGCGTGGCGCTCTGGGTGGGGGTGAGCACGGTCCCGTCCTGGCGGCGTAGCAGCCGAGCCAGCCGGGTGACGGAGTGCCGAAGGCGACGGGCGGTCTCGTCGACGGGGGTGCTCGCCATCAGCGGCTCCTTCCCGCAGATAGTTAGCGAAGCAAACTACGTATCTCACCCGCCCTTGCATCGCGTCAAGCGACGTCGTGGTGACAGCGTGCGCTGCGGGCTCTACGCGGACTGATCGACGCGTCCGGCCCGCCGCCCGGCCCGCACGACGAAGCCACCCGGCTCGAGCTCGGTGCCCGCGCGGTACTGCCCCATCACCGTCGAGAGCACGCCGTCGGCACCCGCGCGGGAGCAGAGCGCGACCACGCAGCCGCCGAACCCCGCGCCGGTGAGTCGAGCGCCCAGCGCGCCCGCATCGACCAGCAGCTCGACGAGCAGGTCGAGCTGGGGCGTCGACACGCGGTAGTCGTCGCGGAGGCTCGCGTGGCTGGCGAGGAGCAGCGGCCCGAGTGCCTCGACGTCGCCGGCGCGCAACGCGGCGGCGAACTCGAGGACGCGCGCGTTCTCGGTGACGACGTGCCGAGCGACCGGATCCTCTCGGGCTTGTTGGATCGTCGCGTCACGCAGCGCACGCAATCCGAGCCGCGCCGCGGCCGCCTCGCAGGCTGCCCGCCGCTGTGCGTATTCGCTGCCGGCGAGTGTGCGGGCCAGCCCGGAGTGCACGACGACGACGAGGAGCTCGGGAGGGAGCGGGATGGGCTCGACGGCGAGCTCGCGGCAGTCGATCAGCAGCGCGTGCTCGGGAACAGCGAGCAGCGCGGTGAGCTGGTCCATGATGCCGCCGGGAACGCCCGTGGCGCGGACCTCCGCGTCGAGTGCGGCGCGCGCCGCGTCACGAGCATCGAGCGCGTATTCGGCCGCGCCGGCGAGCGCGAGCGTGAGCGCGACCGACAGGGCCGAGCTCGACGACAGTCCGGAGCCGACGGGGACGGTCGACGTGATCGCGAGATCGAGGCCGGGCACGCGAGCGCCGCGCTCCGTGAGTGCCTGGACGGCGCCGGCGACGAAGCGACCCCACGCGGGATCGATCGCCTCGGGCGCGTCGTCCCCGTCGGACGAGACGTCGACCGCACCGTCGAGCTCCGCGGAGCGAGCGCGCAGTCGGCGATCCGAGCGGGGTGAGGCTGCGACCACGCACTCCCGGTCGATCGCGATCGGCAGGACGAAGCCTTCGCAGTAGTCCGTGTGATCGCCGATGAGGTTCACGCGTCCCGGCGCGCGCCAACGATCGGTCATATATGGCTGAACTGTGTGCTCGGTTGTCGCGAGACGCGGAACAGGCCGACGGGATCGGGGATCCCGCGCATCATGACCGGTCCGAGCTCCTCGACCTGGAGAGTGGACAGCGCGTCGCCCGCCGCGGTCGCTGCGTCGGCCGATGCGAGCAGCTCGCCGGGGCCTGCGACGTCCACGATCCGGGCGGCGAGGTTCACGTCGTTGCCGACGAGATCGTCGCCGCGCCGGGTGGGGCATCCCCAGTGCATCCCCATGCGGACCCACAACGGTGCCGCTTCACTGGACGCAGCCGCGAACCGCTCGAGCAGGTCGAGGCACGCGGCGAGGCCGGACGACGCGTCGGGGAGCCAGAGCATCAGACCGTCACCGAGCTCCTTCACGATGCGTCCGCCGTCCGGCAGTGCCGAACGCACGAGACGTTCCTGGAGATCGAGGAGCACGACGGCTTCCGCGTCGCCGCGCGCCGCCGTGAACTCGGTGAACCCGACGATGTCGGTGAAGACGATCGCGCCCGGTTCGCTCGTTCGCGACGCCGTCAAGCTTCCGTCACCGTGATCCCGCCGCTTCGGGTCGTCACCCGGATAGCGCCCTCGGTACCCTCCGGGCAGTCGCAGCGCACGGAGCCGCTCCGTGCGTGCAGCTCGGTGGCGGGTTGCATCCCCGGCGGGACGGTGACCGTGACCGAGCCCGAGTGCGCTTCGACATCCACCGAGCCGGCTGCCGCGAGGCCGACCACGACGCTGCCGCTACCGGCGTGGACCTGCGCGCCGTCGACGGAGCTCGCTTCGACGCTGCCCGAGCCGGTGACGAGCTCGACGGAGCCGGCACGACCGACGCGCAGGCGTCCGCTCCCGGATTTGCAGCGGCACAGCCCCGCGCACTCGTCGACGTCGATGCTGCCGGAGCCGGTGCGCGCGTCGACGGTCGACGCCTGCTCGATCGAGATGCTGCCGCTTCCGCTGGTCACCCTGGTGTCACCGAGCCCGCCCCGAAGCGAGACCGTGCCGGAGCCGGTACCCACGAAGACGTCGGTGCCGGTGGGGCAGCGGACCTTCATCGCGCCCGACTTGCCCGCGATCTCGACGCCGTCGGGTCCGGAGGTCACCCGGTCGGCGCCACGCTCGACGAGCACGTCGTCGCGGTCCTCGCCGGTGACCTCCACCGAACCCGACCGGCAGCTCACCCGGAGCGGCGTCGTCTCGTCGATGGGAACCGTCGTGCGCGTCGTCATGTCCCCATCATGGGGCGCGGCGGCGGTCCGCCGCCCGTGACGCTGGTCACGCGCGGCGCGATTGCGGCTAGAACACGGCGATGCCGCGGGGTCCGCTCGACGGAGTGCGCATCCTGGACCTCTCGATCGCGCTCACCGGGCCGTACGCAGCTGCGCTGCTGTCCGACCAGGGTGCCGACGTGGTGAAGGTCGAGCGTCCGGGCATCGGCGACATCGGGCGTTGGATCGGCGTCTCGGTGAACGGCATGAGCGCGCTGTTCCTGACCTGCAACCGCGGCAAGCGCTCCATCGCGGTGGACGTGCAGACGGAGGAGGGCCGCGACATCGTCCGGCGCCTTGCTCAGGAGGTCGACGTGATCGTGCAGAACTTCCGGCCCGGGGTCATGGACCGGCTCGGGCTCGGGTACGACGACCTGCGCGCCGATCACGAAGACCTCGTGTACGCATCACTGTCGGGCTTCGGATCGCACGGCCCGTATGCCGGCAAGGGCGCCTACGACACGGTGATCCAGGCGTACGGGGGCCTCGCCGCGAATCAGGCCGATCCGGCGACCGGCGAGCCCGTGTTCCTCCGGCAGATCGCGGCGGACAAGGTGACCGCGCTCTACGCCGCGCAAGCGATCACCGCCGCCCTGTTCGCGCGTGAACGCGGCGCAGGTGGGCAGCACGTGCAGCTGTCGATGCTGGACGCGGTCGTCTCGTTCCTCTGGGCCGACGCCGCGGGAAACGAGGTCCTCCTCGAGTCGGACGGGTCGCAGCCCTCGAGCTTCGTCCAGACGTTCCGCCCACTCCGCTTTCGCGACGGGTGGGGGATCGCGACGCCAACGTCCGACTCCGACTTCGCCGGCATGTGTCGCGCGTTCGGCGTCGACGGGTACGACGACCCGAGGGTCGCGACGATCGCCGAGCGCGTCAAGCACCGGGACCTGAGCAGTCAGCTGATCGCGCGCTGCTACGACGCAGCAGCAGCGCTGAGGACGGCCGAGGCGATCGGGCGCCTCGAGTCCGAACGCGTCCCGTGCGGCGTGGTGCTCTCGCCGGCCGAGCTCGCCAGTGACCCGCACGCGCGTGCGATCGAGCTGTTCTGCGAGTCGGAGCACCCGGTGGCCGGACGCGCACGTCTGCCTCGGCACCCGGCGCAGTTCGGTTCGACGCCCGCGAGTCTCGGACCTGCCGCTCCCAGCCTCGGCGAGCACACCGACGAGCTTCTTGCGTCGATCGGCATGGCCGGTCGCGTCGAGGAGCTGCGACGAACGGGCGTCGTGGCCTAGCGCCGACGCCTGATTCTTCCGGAGCGTGGAGGCGGCGCTCAGGAAGCTCCAAGGTGTGGCTTCGATACTCGGGTCATGGATCCCGAGCGCGCAGCAAACACGAGGTCACGACGGCGGCACCCCGCACGGCGTGCCCGCAAGGCGATGGCGGCGTGCAGCCTTGTCGCCTTCCTCGGTCTCGGAACGATCATGGCCCTGCAGACCCCAGGCGCCGCGTCCGGCAGTGGCACGAGCACGGGCCGGTCCGCCTCGGCCTCGAGCGCGAAGTCGAGCGCGACGACGTCGACCGACGATTCGAACGACGACAGCAGCCGGCTCGTGGCCGGGTCCGGATCGTCGTCGGGCGCCTCGGACACGCAGACGCATGCGAGCTGAGGCCCGATTCGAAGTCATGGGGTCGCGCGCCCACGTGCTCGTGCTCGGGCACGGCGCGGACGCGATGGTGGACGTCGCACGAGCGCGGCTCGACGAGCTCGAGCGTCGCTGGAGCCGCTTCCTGCCCGACAGCGAGATCACCCGGCTCAATGCCGCGGCGCCGGCCCCGGTGATCGTGTCGCCCGAGACCTGCGCGCTGATCGTCGTCGCGTTGCGCGGCTGGCGCCTGACCGACGGACTGTTCGACCCCACCGTGCTCGGCGACGTGATCCGAGCCGGGTACGACCGGCCCTTCGTCATGATCCCGTCGGGCGCGCGCGCCGGGAGCTCCGAGCGGCGCTCCGGCTGCGCGGGGATCGTCGTCGACGAGCACACGCGTACGGCGCGGTTGCCCGAGCACGTGGGCTTCGACCCGGGCGGCATCGGCAAGGGCTTGGCCGCCGATCTCGTCGTCGACGACCTCGTGCGACGGGGGGCGGAGGGCGCGTGTGTGAACGTCGGCGCCGACGTCCGCGTCGCGGGACGCGGTCCCTCGGATTCGTGGAAGGTCGATGTGCTCGATCCGCTCGACGAGCACCCCGTCGATGTGCTGTCGGTGGCCCAGGGCGCGGTCGCGACGAGCAGTCGTGCCACGCGACAGTGGACGGTCGACGGGCGCCGGGCCCACCACCTCATCGACCCGGCAACGGGCCGGCCCGCCGCAACCGGCCTCGTCGCCGTCACCGCGCTCGCCGGCACCGGTGCTCGGGCCGAGGTGCTCGCGAAGGCCGCGTTCGTCGCCGGCCGCGAGCGCGGGGCCGCCTGGCTCGAAGAGCACGAAGTCCCTGCGTTGCTGGTCGACGACCGCGGCGAGTGGACGACGACCAGCGCGTGGTACCGCTTCCGCGCGACGCGGCTCGAGGACGTGCTGCGCTGATGGCGCTGTGGTGGTACGTGACCCGGGCGAGCGGGCTCGTCGCATGGGCGCTGCTGACGCTCAGCGTCGTCTGGGGACTGCTGCTGTCGACCAAGCTGCTCGGGCGGAAGCCGTCACCGGCGTGGCTGCTCGACCTGCACCGGTTCCTCGGCGCGGCGACCGTCGTGTTCACCCTCGTGCACGTCGTCGGGATCCTCGCCGACAGCTTCGTGAACTTCGACGTGGCCGATGTGCTCGTGCCGTTCGCGTCCGGCTGGCACCCCGTCGCGGTCGCCTGGGGCATCGTGGGGTTCTACCTGTTGCTCGCGGTCGAGCTCACCTCGCTGCTACGACGTCGCCTCCCGCAACGTGTGTGGCGGCGCGTGCACTACGCGAGCTTCCCACTGTTCGTCTCCGCCACGATCCACGGCGCGAGTGCTGGGAGCGATGCGCGAACGACGATCGCGGCCCTCGCGGGTCTCGTCGGCGTGGGCGTCATCGGCTTGCTCGTCGCCGCGCGCGTCGAGCGGGCCAGGAGCGGACCGGTGTCCGCGCATCGGCCGCCGCGTGTGCAGGTGTTGCCGCGCATGGTGTCGAACGCGGCGAACGGCACACCGGCACCACCCCGCCGGCGCTACGAGGCGCGTCGGAGCAACTCGGATGCGCTCGCACGGGCGAAGGCCTCGGGGGCTGTCACGCGCTCGTGCAGGCCGGCGAGCGCCCCGAGCGCGGCGGTGAAGTAGCGCTCGGCGCGCAGCCGTGGTGGGCGCAGGCGCGTCGGCCGGATTCCGAGCTCCGATTCCGCGCGTGACCAGGCGCTGAGCTCGATCTCGACCGGGACCGCCGGCCCGATGCCCGACAGGCTCAGGCTGCCCTCGAGCTGCCGCACGACCAGCGCGTCCGGTCGTGACGCGATCGGTCGCAGCGACAAGGCGCGTGCCGCGTCGCCCGCGACATCGTGCGGCCCGACGAGCGCGTCGAGCGCGACGGCCGCGGTCTCGATCGGCAGGCGCACCCGTCGAGCGACGTACCAGGTCTCGTGGAAGGTGTCGGACATCGCTTCCCTCCTCGTCGTCATCAGTCGAGTGCAGTGTCGGTGAGCGCCGTTTCAGGGAGGTCACGCATGCTCGGCGTGCGCGCGACAGCGCGATGAACGTTGCGTGGCGTGACGGCGGTCACACGGGGTGTACAAACTGGCCCGATCACCCGACGAGGGGGCGCACCGATGACCGCTGCGACGCAGAACGTGAAGATCCCGGGCAGGGAGCCGGTGTTCCGGCACCTTGGTGACGACGACGTGCCGTGGCAGCAGGTGAAGACCCAGCGCAATGCCGACGGGACGACGTCGTCGGTCTGGGAGAAGTGGTTCGCGTTCTCGCCGGACCCGCAGTACCTGTCGCTGTACGCGCGGTACGACCCCGGCATGATCGTCCGCCGGCACGGCCACTTCAGCCCGCACGTGCTGTTCGTCATCGAGGGCGAGGTCTGGTGCGGCGACCGGCATTGCCCTGCAGGCACGCACATCGAGCTGCCGTTCGGTGCGGCATTCGGGCCGTTCCGCGCCGGCGCCGCCGGGGCGACGCTCTTCGAGGTGATGATGGGCGACCCGCGCTCGTGGGGCGACGACCCCGGCGCGTTCGAGCGGGTACTGGGTGAGCACGGCGTCGAGCCGCTTCCCGACCCACCGCTCGACTATCCCGACTGGCTGCAAGACCTGCGGACGCACTGGGCAGGCGCGACGGCCGACGACGCGGAATGACCGTGCATCCGCGCACGCCGGTGCTGATCGGCATCGGTGTCGCCGACGGTGACGGCGAGACGGAACCCGCGGGCCTCATGGCGGCGGCGGCCCGGGCAGCGACGAGCGATGTGCGCGCGGCCGGGATCGCGGGCGCGGTCGATCGGATCGCGGTCCCGAAGGGCAACTGGTCGTATCCCGATCCGGCCCGGCTGGTCGGCGCGCGGATCGGCGCGACGCGGGCCCGGACCTTCCTCGTCGACATCGGGATCCCGCAACAGACGCTGATCGACGATGCGCTCCGAGCGATTCTCGACGGCGAGTCCGAGGTCGCGCTCGTGGTCGGCGGCGAGGCCAAGCGCCGGTCCCAGCTCGCCGAGCGTGACGGGCGCGTCCCGTCCGAGACCGAGCAGCCGGGGATCGAACCCGACGTCCACCAACGCCCGCACGGTGAGCTCGTCGCTCCCGCCGAGGTCAGCGCGCGCATCTGGAACCCGGTCGAGCAGTACGCGCTCATCGAGAACGCACTCCGCCGCGCGGAAGGCCGGTCGCCGGAGGCCCACCGTGACGAGATCGCCGCCTTGTGGGCGCGGTTCAACGTCGTCGCGCAAGGCAATCCGCATGCCGCGTTTCCGACGCCGATGACCGCCGAGGAGATCGCGACGCCCGGACCACGCAACCGGCCACTCGCGTTCCCGTACAACAAGTGGCACTCGACGCAGTGGACGGTCGACCAGGCGGCTGCCCTGCTGCTGTGCTCGGCCGACGCGGCGCGCTCGCACGACGTGCCGATCGACCGTTGGCTGTTCCCGCTCGTGGGCGTCGACTCGAGCCTTCCGATCTCGCTCAGCCGACGCGCCCGTATGCACGCCTGGCCGGCGATGGGTGTGCTGGGCCGGGCCGCGTCGCAGCACATCGGCCGGCCGCTCGCCGAGGTCGAGCACGTCGAGCTGTACAGCTGCTTTCCGGCCGCGGTGCGTGTGCAGCAGCGTGAGCTGGGCCTTGCTCCCGACGGGACGCCGACGGTCACGGGCGGCATGGCGTTCGCCGGCGGGCCGTTCAACAACTACGTCCTGCAAGCGACCGCAGCGATGGCCGGGCGACTTCGAGAGTCGCCGGGAGCGCTCGGCGTCGTGACGACCGTGAGCGGGCTGCTCACGAAGCCGGGACTCGCCGTCTGGGGCACCGACGCCCCGGGCGAGCCCCCGCTCGTCGCCGACCTCGCCAAAGAGGTCGAGGCCTCGACCGACACCGTCGAGAGCATCGAGTCGTACGACGGGGAGGCGACGATCGCCTCGTACACGGTGACGTACACCGACCAGCAGCCGTCGCGGCTCGTCGTGATCGCCGACACGCCCGCGGGGGCACGATGCGTGGCGACCAGCGAGGACCGGCGGCTGGCAGCCGAAGGCGTGCGGAACGAGCTCGCCGGGCGGCGGATCATGGTGCGGGGCGGCTCCATCCTGGCCTGACCCTGCTGTGCGCCGCTTCAAGCGGCGACGCGCCGAGGTCGATAGAGCGGGGATGGCTGAGTGGGGCGCAAGGCACCAGGGATGGCGCGCGAGCCTTCGCGCCCGCCTGTCGGGTCCGGCCATGCTCGCCGTGCTGCTGGTCGTCCCGCTCTTCGTCGCCGGGAGCAGCACCGGCCTCCTCGCCGAGGCGTCGATCCCGCTGATCGTCGGTTTGCTGGTCGGAGCATTGGTCGCGACGTCGATCGCCTACACGCTCTGGGGTGACGCGACGAGCGGCTGGCGGTTGTGGGCGCGGGTGGGCGTGCAGATCCTCTCGATCGCGGCCGTGATCTATGGCATCGGCTGGGGACCGACCCTGGCGGTCGGGCTGCTGTTCGGCGTGATCGAGAACGTGCGGGCGAGCGGCTCGCGCGTGACGACGCCGGCCATCTGCTGGAGCACGGTCGCGATCGCGCTCGGCGAGCTCGCCATCGCGATCGGGCTGGCGCCGTCGCTCGTCGAGCAGCCGCTGGTGCACGGCCTCGCAGTGCTCGCCGCGCTCGGCTTGATCTTCGCGATCCAGCTCATCGGATGGACGACGGCCGAGAAGGAGGTCGCGCAACAGGAGGTCCGTGAGAGCGACGAGCGGCTCCAGGCACTGGTGCAGCACGCGTCCGACATCACGATCGTCATCCGGCCGGACGGGACCTTGCGTTACGTGAGTCCGGCGTTCGAGCGCGTGCTCGGATATCGCGGGGAGGACGCCGTCGGGCAACCCGCGCTTGGTTTCGCGCATCCCGAGGACGCCGACAAGGCCCGCCTCTCGCTGCGCGCCGTGGCGGATCGCAACGGCGAGGCTGCTCGCGCCGAGGTGCGGATGCGCCACGCCGACGGCACGTGGCTGTGGTTCGACGCGAGCGTGACGAACCTCTTCGACGAGCCTGCGGTCGAAGGCGTCGTCGTGAACCTCCGCGACATCAGCGAGCGCATGCGGGCCCAGCGCGAGCTCAGTGAAGCCGAGGAGCGGTTCCGTGAGGCCTTCGAGGGCGCGCCGATCGGCATGGCGCTCGCCGACCTCGACGGTCGTCTGTTCCGCGTCAACAAGTCGATGGCGAACCTGCTGGGGTACGAGGCCCACGAGCTGCTCGGCCGGCGGACCTCCGAGATCACGTATCCGGGCGACGTCGATGTGAGCCTCGCCGAGATGCACCGGCTCATCCGAGGGGACCTCGGCAGTTACCGTCTCGAGAAGCGGTACCTCCACAAGGACGGCTACCCGCTCTGGGCGTCGCTCACCGTGTCGCTCGTGCGCTCACCGGACGGCGAGCCGCTGTACCAGATCGGCCAGATCGAGGACATCACCGAACGCAAGGCGATCTCGGAGCGACTTCGCCACGCCGCGATCCACGACGGGTTGACGGATCTGCCCAACCGGACCCTCTTCGTGGACCGGCTCGCCTTCGCGCTTCAGCGCGCCGCGCGTCGCGGTCGCCGGGTCGGCGTGATCTTCCTCGACCTCGACCGATTCAAGCTCGTCAACGACAGCCTCGGGCACGCGACCGGCGATCAGCTGCTGAAGGTGATCGCGGAGCGCCTCGGTGGCGCGATCCGCTCCGACGACACGGTCGCCCGATTCGGCGGGGACGAGTTCGTCGTGCTCTGCGACGACGTCGTCGACGACGCGACCGTTCGCGAGGTCGCCGAGCGCGTGGCGCTGGCCGTCGCGCGTCCGGTGTCACTGCATGGCCACGAGGTCTTCGTGACCGCGAGCGTCGGTGTCGTGGTCTCCGGGCGGCTCGACGACGCTCCCGAGACGCTCGTCCGAGATGCAGACGCGGCGATGTACCTGGCGAAGGACAAGGGTCGTGCGCGAATAGAGGTGTTCGACGAACGCGCGCACCAGCGCGCGGTGGACCATCTCCAGACCGGTACCGACCTCCACCGGGCGCTCGACCGTGGCGAGCTTCGCGTGCACTACCAGCCGCTCGTCGACCTCGAGACCGGCCGTGTGGTCGGCTTCGAGGCGCTGCTGCGCTGGCTGCACCCGGCGCGCGGGATCGTGCATCCGGGCGAGTTCATCGTCCTCGCAGAGGAGAGTGGCCTCATCGTGCCGATCGGCTACTGGGTGCTCGAGGAGGCGTGCCGCCAGACGGTGCAGTGGCAGGAGCACCGGCCCGGCGGCCCGCCGTTGTCGGTCAACGTCAACCTCGCACCCCGTCAGCTGGCCGAGGCGTCGTTCCCCGACGAGCTCGACCGTGTGCTCGCCAGCACCGGGATCGAGCCCGGCTCGGTCTGGCTCGAGCTCACCGAAGGTGCGCTGATGAAGGACGTCGACGCCGCGCGTCGCTCGCTCGACACGCTGCGGGCTCGCGGTGTGCACCTCGCCGTCGACGACTTCGGCACCGGGTACTCGTCGCTCGCGCACCTCAAGCGGTTCCCGGTCGAGGCGTTGAAGGTCGACCGCACGTTTGTCGACGGCCTGGGTCAGGAGCCCGAGGACACGAGCATCGTCACCGCGGTCATCAGCCTCGCCCATTCGTTGGGCATCGCCGCGGTCGCGGAAGGACTCGAGACACAGCAACAGCTCGCCGAGCTGCGCACGATGGGCTGCGACTTCGCGCAGGGCTACCTGTTCGGCCCACCACTCCCGCCCGAGGTGCTCGGCGATCGCCCGGCCGACGACCTCGTCGCCTGGCAGACCGAGCTCGCGTAGCGCCGCTGAGGCCGCGTCGGCAACCCCCGTAACCACGCTCCGTGTTCAGCTTGCCACGCTCCGTGGTGATACGTTTCGCCCGGGAGGGGAGCGACGTTGGTACAGCCGGACATCGAGACGGCTGAGCCACTCGGCGAGCGCGGTCACCCAGCCGGGCCGGCTCGATGGGAGGCCCGCCCAGTTGCGACCGCGCTGCTGCGCGGGCTGCTGTGCCTCGCGCCCCTCGGCGTGGCGGTGGGCGTCGGGCTCCTCGTCGAACGGCTGGTGCTCCACGACGCGACCGGCGTGCTCGGCCTGGTCGCGCGGTTCTTCGTTGCCGCGGCGGTCTCACTCGTCGTGCTCGTGTTGGCCGCGCGGGTTACGCGACGCCTGACGCCCCTCGTGGTCCTGCTGCGTCTGTCCCTCGTGTTCCCGGACCGCGCACCGTCCAGGCTGTCGCTCGCGCTTCGCGCGAGCAGTGTCCGCCTCCTGCGGGACTGGGCCGCGTCCCACGGTGACGAACCGGATGCACAGCACCAGGCCGAGGTCGTCGTCAGCCTGCTCCTCGCGCTCCAGACCCACGACCCGCGGACACGCGGGCACTGCGAGCGAGTGCGCGCGCTCGCCGACCTGCTCGCGATCGAGATGCGTCTGCCCGCCGACGCGGCCGATCGCCTGCGGTGGAGCGCGCTGCTGCACGACATCGGCAAGCTCGAGGTGCCGGTGCGCGTCCTCAACAAGCGCGGCGCGCCGGATGCCCGCGAGCTCCAGGTCATCCACCGGCACCCGGAGGCGGGTGGGCGGCTGTCGGAGCCGCTCGCATCCTGGCTCGGTGAGTGGCGTCACGCGATCGACCAGCATCACGAGAAGTTCGACGGGACCGGGTATCCCCTGGGGCTCGCCGGTGACGACATCGTGCCCGCAGGGCGCATCGTCAGTGTCGTCGACGCGTTCGAGACGATGACCGCGGTGCGCTCGTACAAGCGCGCGATGAAGGTGACCGATGCTCGAGGCGAGCTGGTCCGGTGCGCAAGCACGCACTTCGATCCGCGCGTCGTCCGCAGCTTCCTCGACATCTCGGTGGGCCGACTGCGCTGGGTCGTGGGGCCGGTTGCGTTGCTCGCACAGCTGCCGTTGCTCGGCGTCGTGCTACGCGCGGGCACGAGTGCAGGCACCGCCACCGCAGCCGCGGTCCCGTCTGCCCTCGCCGGCACCGCGGCGCTCGTGCTGTCGGGCCTCGGCGCGGTTCCCGCGGGCGCTCCCATCCGCGCGGCTGCGAGTCCCCCGGCGGCGGTTCCCGCCGCGACCGACGTCGCGACGGGCACGGCGGCGCCGGCATCGACGGCCGCGGTCCCAGGCGGCGCGGCGCCCGCCGGCACCCAACCGACCGCGCCGCCCCAAGGCCCGGACACCGCGACGCCGTCGTCGCTTCCGGCACGCGCGACCGCCGACCTCGAACGGGTCGTCGGCTCCGTCCTCGGCGCGATCGTCGTGCCCGGGGAGCTCCCCCCGCTGCCGGTCGAGGTGCCGCCGGTGACCGTTCCATCACCGCTCCGCCTCCCTCGGCTGCCCTGACCGTCGCGCTGGGCCTAGCCTGCGCTCTCGTTCGCTCTTCGAAGGGGGCATCGTGCGCATCGGGATCTTCGGCGGCGACGCAGCCAACGGGCCGATCGAGCGCCTCCTCGACGACGCTCGCAACGCGGCCGACGCGGGCTTCGCGACGTACTGGCTCCCGCAGATCTTCGGGGTCGATGCGCTCACGGCGCTGGCCGTGATCGGGCGGGAGGTGCCGCGCGTCGAGCTGGGGACCGCCGTCGTCCCGACGTACCCACGGCACCCGGTGATGCTCGCCCAGCAGGCGCTGACGACCCAGGCGATCTCCGGTGGCCGGCTCGCCCTCGGGATCGGCCTGTCGCACCAGATCGTCATCGAGGGCATCTACGGCCACTCGTTCCACAAGCCGGTGCGTCACATGCGTGAGTACCTCGCGATCCTGGTGCCGCTCGTTCAGACCGGCGCGGTGTCGTTCAGCGGCGAGACGCTGACCGGCCATGCCGGCGTCGACATCAAGGGCGCGTCGCCGTTCCCGGTCCTCCTCGCCGCGCTCGGCTCCAAGATGCTCGAGCTCGCGGGCAAGGTCGCGGACGGGACCATCACGTGGATGACCGGTCCGGCGACGCTCGAGTCCCACGTGATCCCGACCATGAACACGGCCGCCGCTGCCGCCGGCCGACCGACGCCGCGCACCTGTGTGGGGCTCCCCGTGTGCGTCACGGACGACACGGACGCGGCGCGCGAACGCGCCGCGAAGACGTTCGAGATCTACGGCACGTTGCCCTCGTACCGGGCGATGCTGGATCGGGAGGGTGCGGAGGGCCCCGCCGACGTCGCCGTCGTCGGTGACGAGGCTGTGGTTCGCGGCGCATTCGACGAGCTCGCGGCGATCGGAGCCACTGACCTGGTCGCGAGCATCTTCGGCTCGTCGGAGGAGCGGACGCGGACGCGGGAGCTCCTCCGCTCGTTGCTCTAGCCAGGCCGGTCAGTCCAGCAGCGACTCGAGGAGCTCGACCGTCCCGAGATCCTCCGCGGCGGCGGTCGCGCGTCGCATGCCTCCCTGCCCGACGTGCGCCTCCTGCCAGCGGCTGCCCATCGCCGCGGTGGAGGTCGCGGAGTTCCACGAGTAGGCGACCAGCAGCCGGTACTGCTCCCACGCAGTCGCCTCGTCGAGGATCACGCCGCCTTCCGCGAGCACGGCGCGGTAGCGCGCGAGCCAGTCGTGCTCGTGCGTGCGGCGAACGTCGGTCGGGATCGAGTTGCCGAGCACGTACGCGATGTCGCGCATCCCCGGTGCGCGGTAGACCATCGCCCAGTCGAAGAACCCGGCGCGCCCGTCGTCGACGAACAGGTTCCCGAGGTGCGCGTCGCCGTGCACGAGCGTGTGCGTGCCCGCTTCGTCGAGCAGCTGCGCGACGCGGCGATGGTGCGCGATGTGCAACTCGGCGAGCCGCCGGAAGGCGGAGCCCATCTCGTCGCCGAACTCACCGAGCGCCATCTCGACGAAGGTCGCGCCGCTTCCGAACGCCACCCGGTTGCCCTCGGCCACCCAGGCGAGGTCGGTGCGAAGGCGGCTGCTCTCCCAGAAGCGTGCGTGCAGGTGGGCGAGCTCCTCGACGATCGACGTGGCGACGGCTGCGACGTCGGCGTCGTGCGGCGTGGGGAAGTGACAGCCGCTCGCAGCGAGGTCCTCGAGCACCATGACGTAGCGCCCGTCGTTGTCGACTGCGGCGTAGTGCACGGCCGGGATCCGCAGCGGCACGTCGCTCGCGAGCTCCGCGTAGAACCGGGCCTCGGCGATGCCGAGCCCGGTCATGTCGACGAAGCGCCGTTGACGGACGTCGAACGGTGCGAGCTTGACGAACAGTGGCTCCGCGCGCCCGTCGACGGTCGCCTCGATGCGTACGCGCCCCGTCGTTCCCGAATGCCGGTCGACGATCTCGACGTCACGCACATCGGAGCCGAGCGCCGCGCGCAGCCACTCCGCGGTGACTTCTTCCACCTCGACCGGGATGGGCGGTGTCATCTCCTCGGGCTCAGCCGGGTGTCGCGGGGATCGTGCTCAACGACGCATACCCGTTCTGGAACGCCTGGACGTCGTCGGCGGGGTGTTGCAGCGTCGACGCGCAGTTCGGCGTCGCGGCGAAGTCTGCGCTCGTGGCAGCCGCTACGTCCGCTTTGCCGCGCACCGCACCGGACGGGCACGTCGGGACGTTGAGGTTGTCGATCTCGGTCAGCGGCGTGTCGGAGCTCGGTCCGTGCGCGAGCTGCTTGCGGTGCGACTTCACCCACTTGACCGCGAACCGCACGCCGGACGCGAAGTCGGGTGGCTCACCGAGGCCCTGACTCACCGCGAGCGCGGGAATGCCCCGTTGTGCGGCCGCCCTCGCCGCGCCGACCGTGCCGGAGATGTTGACCACGGGCCCCAGGTTCTGGCCGGCATTGATGCCCGAGACCAGTGTGTCGATGCCGGGGGCAGCGACGCCGTCGTCGTTCGTCACGAGCACGACGAGCCGCGCGGGCTTCTTCCGGGCGGAGACGCCGGCCTGGGGGGCGCGGCGGCGAAGACGCAGCCCGTGGCGAGGGCCGCGACGACGGCCGCGCACCGGAGACGCCGACGTTCGGACAACCCTGACCCCCTGCTCGGCGGAGGACGATACGTCACCGGCACCCGTAAGGTGGTGCCATGGTCGCGATCCCGACGACGGACCTTCCGGTCGACGAGATCGACTTCGGCAATCCCGAGCTGTGGGGTCGTACCGACTGGGACGGCATGTACACCAAGCTGCGGAGCGAGAAGCCGGTCTCCTGGCACACCGAGCCCGAGGTACCCGGCCTGGTCGCGATCCCCGGCCCGGGGTTCTGGTCGCTCGTCCGATACGACGACATCGTCGAGGCGAGCCGGCATCCCGACCTGTTCATCTCGGGCAAGGGCACGAACATCCCGGACTTCCCGCCCGAGGTCTACGAGTTCCTCGGTTCGATGATCAACATGGACGCGCCGCGTCACACTCAGTTCCGGCTGATCGTCAACCGTGGCTTCACGCCACGGCAGGTGGCCGCGATCGAGGAGAGCGTGCACACCAGGGCGCGCGCGATCGTGGACGCGGTCGCACCCAAGGGGGAGTGCGACTTCGTCGACGAGATCGCGGCGGCGCTACCACTCCAGATCATCTGCGACATGGTCGGGATCCCGGAGTCCGACTACCGCTGGGTCTACGACCAGACCAACATCGTGCTCGGCGCGAGCGATCCGGAGTACGGCGGCTCGATCGACGCCGCGTTCGCTGCCGCTTACGGACTCTGGGAGTACGCGCAGGATCTCGGCAAGGAACGGCTCGAGAACCCACGCGACGACATCACGACGAAGCTCATGGAGGCCGAGGTCGAGGGCCATCGCCTGACGGCCCAGGAGTTCGGATCGTTCTTCGTGCTGCTCGTCGCCGCCGGCAACGAGACGACGCGCAACGCGATCAGCCACGCCATGAAGGCGTTCACGGACTTCCCGGATCAGAAGCGCATCTGGATCGACGACTTCGACGGGGTCGCGCCGACGGCCGTCGAGGAGATCGTGCGGTGGGCGACGCCGGTGATCCACTTCCGGCGGACCGCGCTCGGCGACGCCGAGATCAACGGCGTGAAGATCAACGAGGGCGACAAGGTCGTGCTCTGGTACAACTCGGCGAACCGCGACGAGTCGGTGTTCGACGACCCGTACCGCTTCGACGTGCTGCGGTCACCGAACGAGCACGTCGGCTTCGGTGGCGGCGGGCCGCACTTCTGCCTCGGAGCGCACCTCGCCCGGCGGGAGATCCGGGTGATGTTCGAGGAGCTGTTCCGCCGGCTCCCCGACATCGAGGCGACCGCCGAGCCCGATCTGCTCTTCTCGAACTTCATCCACGGGATCAAGCGCATGCCCGTCGCGTTCACCCCCGCCTGACGACCCTTGTTGCGTTTCTCAACCTGCCCGGGCAGGTTGAGAGAGGTCGTTCGCCAGGGCGACCGGTCTCGAAGCCGTCGACCTAGTGTCGGCGGCCGTGGTCGCCGGATGGGAGCCCCCGCAGCGTGTAGAGACGCGGCTTCGGGTGCTGTCGTGGAACATCTGGTGGCGCTTCGGACCGTGGGAGGCGCGTCAGCCCGCGATCCTCTCGACGCTCCGGCGCGTCGATGCCGACATCCTGTGTCTCCAGGAGGTGTGGGAGACGCGGGCCGACGGCAATCAAGCTGCCCGGCTCGCGGACGCGCTCGGCATGCACCACGTGTACGCGAGCGGCTTGCACCTCGACTCGTTCGAAGAGAGCCTCGGGAACGCCGTGCTCTCCCGGTGGCCGATCACCGACACCGAGTCACGCCCACTGCCGGCACCGCCCGACCTGAACGAGCTCCGAGTCGTGCTGCGGGCCGAGATCGACGGCCCGCGCGGCCCGCTCGAGGTGTTCACCACGCATCTCAACTGGCGCATGGACCAGAGTCATGTGCGGCAGGAGCAGGTGCGCGCGGTCTGCGCGTTCGTGGCCGAGACGCGGAAGCGTCGGGAGCGGCCGCCGATCGTGTGCGGCGACTTCAACGCCGAGCCCGAGTCCGACGAGATCCGCATGATGACGGGCCTGACGACGCTCGCAGTGCCGAAGCTCGTGTTCTTCGACGCGTGGCGATCAGGCGGCGACGGCGGACCGGGCTGGACCTGGTCACGCGACAACCCGTTCACGGTGCTCGATCCCGACCCCGACCGCCGCATCGACTACGTGTTCTCCGGCTACCCGGACGACGAGGACGGCGCGGGCCAGGTGGTGCAGGCGCGGGTGGAGGGGTGCGAGCCCGTGGACGGGCTGTATCCGTCGGACCACTACGCCGTCTACGCGGAGCTGCGCTATTAGCGTCGACTCGATGGACGCGTCGGTCATCGCGGCGTTGCGCGTCGAGCCGGGGAAGGCCGCCCGGATCGCGAAGCGCGACCCGGCCGACAAGCTCGGCGTGCGCGACAAGGAGGACGCGACAGCCCGCGTCGCGAAGCTGGGAGACGGGTTGCGTGACTTCCACGAGCGTCTCTGGGCGGAGTCCCGCCGCAGCGTGTTGCTCGTGCTCCAGGGGATGGACACGGCGGGCAAGGACGGCACGATCCGACGCGTGCTCTCGGGGCTCAACCCGCAGGGCTGCCAGGTGACGGCGTTCAAGGCCCCCACCGAGATCGAACGGGCGCACGACTACCTGTGGCGGATCCACAGCGCGTGCCCGGCGCGGGGTCACCTCGGCGTGTTCAACCGCTCGCACTACGAGGACGTGCTCGCGGCCCGCTTCGTCGGCGCCGTCACTCGCGAGCAGTGCCGGCTCCGGTACCGCCACCTCCGCGAGTTCGAGCGGATGCTCCACGACGAGGGGACCACCGTCGTGAAGGTGTTCCTCCACCTCTCGAAGGACGAACAACGCAAACGGCTCGTGGAGCGTCTCGCCGACCCGGCCAAGGCGTGGAAGTTCAGGCCCGAGGACCTCGACGTCCGGAAGCAGTGGGACGACTACATGGAGGCGTACGAGGAGGTGCTGACCGAGACGTCCGTGTCGCACGCGCCGTGGTACGTCGTGCCGGCGGACCGGAAGTGGGTCCGCGACGTGGCGGTGTCGACGCTGCTGCTCGAGACCTTCCGGGTTCTCGATCCGCGGATCCCGCCGCCGGACCCGTCGCTGGCACACATCACGGTCGAGTAGCGCGCCTCGAGAGCGACCGGGGGAGCGCCGCCGACGCCCCGCCGACGCCCCGAGTCGACTGGCTACCCCTCCTGCGCGTCGGCAAGAATGGTTGCGCCATGCCGGTTGAGTCCCGTGATTCCGTCTCGCTGAAGCCGGCCGAGCTCGACGAGCTGAGCCAGCTGCTCACCGAGGTAGGGCTCCCGCTGGCCGACCTGCAGATCGACCAGCACGTCGAGCAGTTCCCGTTGGTCGCCGTCTTCAACGATGACGACGAGGTCCACGGCTTCCTGTTCGGCTCGCTCGAGCGCATCGGCGGCACCCCGTGCATCCTGTGGGGGCTCGGAGCGGTGAAGAAGGGCCGGGCCGCCCGGGCGACACTCGAGTCAGTCGTCGGCGAGCTCTACCGGCGAGCCGCGATCTCGTTCCCCGACGAGGACGTCCTCGTCGCCGGCCGCATCGCGCACCCGGCGCCGTACTCGCTGCTCGGTGTCCTGTCCGACGTCTGCCCCCGCCCGAAGTACACGCCCAACGGCGAGGAGCGGGCGTGGGGCCGGCGCCTGGCCCGGCGGTTCGGGTGCGACGCACGTTACGACGACCGGTCGTTCCGGGTGAAGGCGAACGGCGCGTCCGAGCCGGTGCTCGACGCCCGGTTCGTGAAGCTCGGCGGGAAGGCGGCGATCGACCTCGTCGGGCGAGTCAACCCGGCCAAGGGCGAGGCGATGATCGCGTACGGCTGGGCGATGGCCGAGCAGCTCGCCGACGGCCTGGGCGCGCCGGCCAAGAAGTAACGCCGCTCAGCGCCGCGACGCGAGCGCTTCGTCGAGCTGCGCGCGCAGGTCCTCCGGTGACGTGACGGGACGCCGGCACGCGTAGTGCTCGCACACGTACGCGGACGCCTTGCCGTCGACCAGCGCCCGGCCCGCCAGCAGCGGCGATGCATCCGCGTCACCCGCCCGGCTCACCAACATGACCGAGTCGGGCACGAGCCGGGCCGTCACCTCCTGCGTGAGCGCGCGAGTCGCCGGGTCGTCGGGCACGCCGACGATCGCGACCTCGATCGGCGCGGTCACCGAACGCTCCAAGGCGCCGAGCAAGTACGCGAACGCGGTCGGGTGCTCGGCCGCGACGGGCGCGAGGGCCCGGACCCATCGCTGCGCGAGGTCCTCGTACCGGCGGTCGCCGGTCAGCGCGGCCACGCGCAGGAGCGCGTCGGCGGCCAGCGAGTTCTCGGACGGGGTGGCGTTGTCCTGCACGTCCTTCGGACGGACGATCAAGGTCTCGGCGTCGGTGCCCGTCGTGAAGAAACCGCCGCGCTCCTCGTCCTCGAACAGCCGGATCAGGTCGTCGACGATGGGGCGCGCGTCGGCGAGCCAGGCCGGGTCGTCGACCTCGGCCATCGTCAGCAGCGCCTCGGCGAGCGCCGCGTAGTCCTCGGCGTAGCCGAGCACCGCGCTCCGCCCGTCCTGCCACGAACGGAGCAGGCGACCGTCGTCCCGGCGCAGGTTGTCGAGCAGGAACCGCGCGTTCGACCGAGCCACCTGTCGCCAGTCGTCGCGTCCGAACGCAGCCGCGGCTTCGGCGAGCGTGCGGAGGAACAGCGCGTTCCAGCCGAGCAGCACCTTGTCGTCGAGCCCGGGCCGGACCCGCTGCTCCCGGGCGGCGAACAGCTTCGCCACCGCGCGCTCGACCGCCTCGGGCCGGGCCTCGGTGCGGTCGACCACGTGGAGGATCGTGCCTCGGTAGCCGGTGTGCGGGTCCTCGAAGTTGCCGTTGCGGGTGACGCCGAAGTAGCGGACCATCTCCGGCGCGTCGTCGCCACACAGCTCTTCGATCTCCTCGTACGACCACAGGTAGAACTTCCCCTCGACGCCCTCGGAGTCGGCGTCCTCGGCCGAGAAGAAGCCCCCGCTCGGATGACGCAGGTCGCGCAGCACGTACTCGATCGTCTCTTCGACGACCCGCTGGTACCTGGGCTCGCGCGTGACCAGCCAGCCGCGCAGGTACGCACCGGCGAGCAGGGCCTGGTCGTAGAGCATCTTCTCGAAGTGGGGAACCAGCCAGTAGTCGTCGACCGAGTAACGGTGAAAGCCCCCGCCGACCTGGTCGTACATGCCGCCGGCGGCCATCGCGTCGAGCGTCACCGTGACGATCTCGAGCGTCTCGTCGGCCTCGGTGCGCACGTAGGTGCGCAGCAGGAAGTCCAGCGTCATCGCCTGCGGGAACTTGGGTGCACGCCCGAAGCCACCGAAGCGCGGGTCGAACTGCGCGTGCACCGCCGCGTAGGCCTGATCGAGCATCTCGACGGTCGGCTCAATCGTCTCGCTCGCGCCGAGCGCCGTGGTCTGCTCGATCAGCTCGTGCAGCTTGCCGGCCTGGTCGGTCAGCTCGTCGCGCTTGGTGCGCCACGCCTCGTGGACCGCGTGCATGAGGCGTACGAAGCCGGGCATGCCGTGACGATCGTCCTTCGGGTAGTAGGTCCCACCGAAGAACGGGCGGCCGTCGGGCGTGAGGAACACCGTCATCGGCCAGCCGCCCCGGCCGGTCAACGCCTGGACGGCCTGCATGTAGACGGCGTCGACGTCGGGCCGTTCCTCGCGGTCGACCTTCACGTTCACGAACAGCTCGTTCATGACGGACGCGACGTCCGGATCCTCGAACGACTCGTGCGCCATCACGTGGCACCAGTGACAGGACGAGTAGCCCACCGACAGCAGCAACGGCTTGTCTTCGGCCTTCGCGCGCGCGAACGCCTCGTCACCCCACGGGTACCAGTCGACGGGGTTGTCGGCGTGCTGGCGGAGGTACGGGCTCGTCTCGGTGCCGAGCCGGTTCATCCGGTCAAGCCCCTTCGAGCAGGCGACGGTTCGGACTCACTATGGCACTCGAGCGTCACATGCTTGGCATGAGGCGCTCGGTCGCGACCGTCTTCGCCCACCGGTAGTCGGGTTTCCCCGAGGGGGAGCGGACGATCTCGTCGACGAACACGACGTCGCGCGGCGCCTTGTACCCCGAGATGTGGCGGCGGGCGTGCGCGTCGAGGTCGTCGAACGTGGGCGGGTTGTCGGTGTCACGTGGTTGCACGAGGGCGACGACGCGCTCGCCCCATCGCTCGTCGCGCACACCGACGACGACCGCGTCGAACACGCCGTCGTGTCCCTTCAGCGCGCCTTCGACCTCTTCGGGGTACACCTTCTCGCCGCCGGAGTTGATCGAGACCGAGCCGCGGCCGAGCACCGTGATCGTGCCGTCGTCCTCGATCCGGGCATGGTCGCCTGGTATCGACCACCGGGTACCGTCGATCACGGGGAACGTCGCGGCGCTCTTCTCGGGGTCCTTGTAGTAGCCGAGCGGCACGTGGCCGCGGCGCGCGAGCTTGCCGACCACGCCCGGGGGTGCCGGCTGGAGATCGTCGGTGAGCACGGTCGTCTCGTCGTTCACGACGAAGCGCGGCTGCGAAGGCGCGTCACCGTCCTTACCGGTGACCATCTGTCCCTGACCGCCCGCCTCGGACGAGCCGAAACCATCGAGCACGACGGTGCCCGGCAGCTTCACGGCGAAGGCGCGCTTCACGGACGGCGAGAGGATCGCGCCGCCCGAGAGCAGGATTGCCAGGCCGGACAGATCGAACGAAGCATCGAGGTCGTCGATGGCCTCGACCAGGGGCCGGCCCATCGCGTCGCCGACGATCACCAGGAAGCTGACGCGCTCACGGGCGACCAGCTCCCAGATGTGCAGGGGCTCCATGCGGCGCTTCTCGTCGATGACGACGGTGCCGCCGTTGAGCAGTGTCGCGAGCGCCACCCAGTGCGCGGTGCCGTGCATGAACGGGCAAGCCGGCAGCGTGTGCGTCGAGCCGGTGCGCGCCCCCGCCACGACCTCGTCGGCGCTCGACACGTTGGGCCCGAGGCTGTTCAACGCCCCGAAGAAGATGTCCTCGTGGCGCCACAGGACACCCTTCGGCATCCCGGTGGTGCCGCCCGTGTAGAGGATGTACGGATCGTCGGCCGAGCGGGGCCCGAAGTCGCGCCCGGCCGGAGCAGCTTCGAGCGCGCCCTCGTACTCGACGGCGTCCACGGAGGCGAGGTCGGCGCCCGACCGATCGTCGACTGCGACGAAGGTCTTCAGCAGCGGAAGATCCGCCCGGATCGCCGCGAGCTTCGGCGCGAACTCGCGGTTGAACACGATGGCCTCGGCGTCGCTGTCCGCCAGCAGGTACCGCAGCTCGTCCTCGACGTAGCGGTAGTTCACGTTGAGCGGCGCAGCGCGCAGTTTGTACGCCGCGAGCATCGCCTCGACGTACTCGGTCCCGTTGTAGAGGTAGATCGCGACGTGGTCACCCTTGCCGATGCCGTTCGCCACGAGGTGGTGCGCGAGGCGGTTGGCGCGCTCGTCGGCCTCTTGGTACGTCAGGCGGCGTGAGCCGCAGACGAGTGCCTCACGATCCGGCACTGCGTCGACGACCGCTTCCCACAGGTCGGCGAGGTTGCACTCCATACTCGGCTCTCGACGCTACTGCCCGGCTCTCACACGCCGAGACGCGTCAGCGCGGCGTCGACCCGCGCCCACGCCGCTTCCGGAAACGCCGCTCGGCGCGTCGGCTCTGCCGCGACCTCGTCGGCCTCTGCCCACAGCGCGCTCTCGACGGACGCGAGCTCGGCGTGCACGGTCGCCAGCGCGTCGGCATCAGCCTCCACGCGGTCGCGCAGGCGCGCGAACCGTTGCCACGTCGACATCTGCGCGAGCGTCGCCGGGACGTCGGGCGGGAAGACCGGGACGTAGACACTCGCGCAGGGGCTCCCGAGCGCCACCCACGCACGGACCGGCGTGTCGGGATCCGCGGGCAGCTCGGCGACGATCGACGAGGTGGTCGCCGGCCCGAAGTGCCAGCACACGGAGACGTTGCCCCATTCCGCCGCGTCTCGCGGCGGCAGCGGTTCGACCGCTCGCTGCAAAGAGCCGGGAGCGCCCCACGGGTGTGTCCCGTGGTGGCGAAGAGTCGCGACGAGGTCTGCGGGCGCGAGCGCGGTTGCGCCTGTCGCAATGCACGCGCGCGTCGCCGACAGGCGTCCGTCGGCTCTGCCGGTCGGAACCTCACGATCGCGCCACGTATCGAAGTCGGTGCCGGGCGCGACGTCGGGCGACGCCCGCTGCCAGTCGGTGCCCAGCGTGACGCGGTTCGAGATCGCGGCGCCGTGGTCGACCGGTCGTGCCGCCCAGGTTCGTCCGGAGGTCTCGACGACCCAACCGCCGCGCGGATCGGCGACGAGGAACGACGACCAGTACGGCACGTCGCCTTCCTCGCCGCTCCCGCCCTGCCCGTGCTGTTCGAGGAGGCCGACCATCGCGTCGACGGCGTCTTCGGCGGTGCGCCCGCGTTCGAGGCCGAGCCGAACGAGATCGGCACCGATCAGCGCGGGCGGGGCGGTGTGCGGGTCGTCGACGGTGAAGATCTTCTCGTTGCCAATGGCCACCCGGTGGTCGTTGACGCCCTGCTCGAAGCCCCACATCCAGGTGGGTCTCGACCCGATGAGCGCGTGCGCGCCCGGGTCGTCGAGCCCGAGGTACGTCGTGCGCAAGGTGGCGCCGCCGCGGCGCCGCGTGTGCGACTCGACGACCTGCGCCTCGTTCGGTGGACGATCCGAGTTCTTCGCGAACAGCGTGCGACCCGCGCCCACTACGCACAGCGTGTCGCACATGACCGCGGCGGCGCCCGCGCTCAACCTGCCCGGGCACGTTGAGAAACGCACAATGACCTTGTTGCGTTTCTGAGCATGCCCGGGCAGGTCGAGAGCGGGATCATGGTGTGACGAGCTGACGGGCGAGGTGCGTCGCGGTGAGTGGCCCGCCGGTCGTGTCCTCGACGAGCCGGTCCCACCGCACGGTCGCGGCCGGCCCGAAGAGCTCGCCGGCGAGGAAGCGCCCGGCCGCCTCGCGGTCGACGATGCCGCCGGCGCGAGTGGCGAGCGTGGCGTCGAGCTGCGACGCGACGAGCTCGCCGTACAGGTAGTTCTGGTAGTAGACGGGTACGACCGCGAGATGGATCTTGGCGGCCCAGTCGGGTGCGTGACGACCCTCGGGGCGGCGCACACGCTGGAACCGCTCGACCAGCTCCCACCAGAGCGTGTCGAGGTCGGCGTCGGGATCCGTGTAGAGCCGCCGCTCGAAGTGTGTGACCACGAGGACCCAGCGTGCGAACGTCAGCAGCGCGGCACGACGAGCGGTGTCGAGGCGGTCGCGCAAGGCGTCGACGTCACGCGACGCGACGCCCGCCACGGTCGCCAGCCACGCCGGGTCGCGGACGAGCCGGCCGAACAGCATCGCCACGCCCTCGGTCGTGAGCGCGTGCGCGGCCGAGCGCAGTAACCAGGGGACGTCACGGCGGAGGTTCCCGTCGTAGACGGCGTGGCCGAACTCGTGGAGCATCGTGTCCATCCACCGCTCGTTCGGCTCCACGTTGCAGAGCACGCGCACGTCTCCCTCACGGTCGATGTCGATGCAGAACGCGTGCTGGTTCTTGCCGTCACGGCCGTAGAGGTCGCTGCGGGCGAGCACATCCCGCACGTCGAGCCCGATGCCGTCATAGGTGCGCACGGTGAGCGCCTCGAGATCGGCGCCCTCGAAGACGGGGTCGAGGTCGACAGCGCCGCTCGCGGGCGGATCCTGGAAGAACGGGTCGTCGAGGTGCCAAGGGCGCAGATCGTCGAGCGCGCACCCGAACCGCTCGGCGAGCGCCTCGTCGAGCTGGCGCTTCCACCGGGCGAACGGGCCGGCGGTCGCGCGGTCGACCTCGTCGAGGGTGGCGAACAGGCGACCCTCGTCCATCTCGCCCGTCGCGAGCGCGAGTGCGAAGTGGTCGCGGTGCCCGAGCGAGCGCGCCGCCTCGTTGCGGAGCCGGGCGAGCTCGCGCACACGGTCGGCGACAGCCTCACCGACCTGCTTCGACGCCTCCCAGGCGCGCTGTCGCAGCGCGGCGTCGTCGCTCGAGCCGAGGATCTCGAGGATCGCGTTGTCGTCGACGCGCTCTCCGGCGAGCTCACCCCGAAAGCTCGTGAACGTCGCGTCGACGTCGGTCTCGAGCTCCACGAGGCGGCGGCGCAGGTCGTCGGGCACCTGGTGCGGCGCGCACGCGTCGTGCAGCACGTCGAGCTGCCGGCGGACCAGCGGGTCGAGGCAGTCGCCGATCGAGCGCGCTTCACGGATCGCCGCGAACGCCGCCGGGTCTGCCAAGACCTCGCGGCGCTGGAGGTCGATCTCCGCCTTGCGACGGTCGGCTTCCTCCGACGCGTGCGTGCTCGCCTCCCACCACGCCCGCGCGAGCGCGACCTCGAGCGGCCGTAGCCGCGCCTCGACGTCGGCGACGAGCTGTTCGGCGTTCCCAGCCACGGCCGGCGAGTCTAGGGACGCGCCGGCGGTAGCGTGCGCGCGAGACAGAGGAGGACTCGTGCCCGACGACACCGAGATCAAGTTCGGCGCGTTCGCGCCGCAGGGATGGAAGACCGAGCTCGTCGACGTCCCCGACCCGCGAGACAAGTGGTCGGTCTGTCGGGACACGGCGATCCTTGCCGAAGGCCTCGGGTACGACTCGGTGTGGGTCTACGACCACCTCCACAACGTCCCACGGCCCGCGCACGAAGCCGTCTTCGAGTGCTGGACCACGATGGCCGCGCTCGCGGAAGCGACGACCACGATCCGGCTCGGGCAGATGGTGAGCTGCACCGCGTACCGGCCGCCGGCGCTCACTGCGAAGATCACGGCGAACCTCGACGTGATCTCCGATGGCCGGCTCGAGTGGGGCGTCGGCGCGGGGTGGTACGAGCACGAGTTCCGCGCCTACGGCTACGAGTTCCCTGAGGCCAAGGTGCGCATCGGGATGCTGCGCGAGGCGGTCGAGGTCGTGAAGGCGATGTGGAGCGAGCCCGACGCGAGGTACGACGGCCGCTATTACGAGATCGCCGGTGCGCAGTGCGACCCGAAGCCGGTCCAGCAGCCGCACCCGCCGATCTGGATCGGCGGTGGGGGAGAGCAGCTGACGCTACGGGTGGTGGCGCGGTTGGCCGACCGGTCGAACTTCGGTGGCAAGCCCGAAGAGTGGGCGCACAAGCGCGACGTGCTGCACGGGCACTGCAAGGAGGTCGGGCGTGACCCGGCCGAGGTCGAGCTGACGTGGAGCCCGGAGGTGTGCGTGCGCGACACCGACGCCGAGATCCGTGCGCTCGTCGACGCGGGGAGGGCCGGGTCGAAGTGGGGCGAGCCGTACGACTCGTGGAAGGACGGCAATCTCGTCGGCACGCCGGACGAGGTGGCCGAGAAGGTCCGCGCCTACATCGGGCTCGGCTGCACGTACTTCGTGCCGTGGTGCTCCGACTACCCCGACGACACGACGCTGCGGGTGTTCGCCGACCGGGTGATCCCCGAGTTCCGTTGAGCACCGTTCTGGAGACCATAGGGCGTCAGAACGACGCCCCGGGGCCTCCAGAACGGCGGGCTACTTGAACCAGATGCGCTGGTACTCGCGGCTCTCGGGGTGCAACAGCAACGCGACGAGCGCGCCGTCGAAGAACAGGTTCAGGATCAGGGGAAAGTCGAGGACGTCGGCACCGGCGACCGCGACGAGCATGGCGACCTGGAGGATCGACGCGACGACCGCCACGCCGTAGCCCCACTTCTTCTCGTTGGCGATCCCGAACCCGCCCGCCGCCAGCCCGGCGATGGTGACGAGGTACAGGATCACCGACGTCGCGACCAGGCCGAAGAGCAGCCCGAAGCCCGCGTCGATGTAGCAGAACATCGTCGCGATCACGAGGGTCTGCGGCTGGTAACGGTTGAGGAACCGGCGCTCGTTCACGGCTCCATTGTGCTCGACTCGAGGGGCAGATCGGGGATCGGTGCGCGGGCCCGGAGCTGGCCGCAGGCCGCATCGATGTCCGTCCCGCGGTTCCGCCGAACCGTGGCGTTGACTCCCCGGGTGCGCAGCCGGTCCGCGAACGCGCGCAGGCGCGCCGGTGACGATGCGCGACCGGTGAACCCGGCCGTCGGGTTCAGCGGGATGAGGTTCACATGCACGCCCCCACGGCCCGGCCACGAGCCGAGGAGCGCCGCGAGCCGGTCGGCCTGACCGAGGGAGTCGTTGACGCCGGCGATGGCCGCGTACTCGAAGGTGACTCGCCGGCCGCGCGTCGCGGCAACGTCGACCGCCGCGTCCAGTACCTCGGCGATCGGGTACCGCCGGTTCAACGGCACCAGCTCGTTGCGAAGCTCGTCATCGGCGGCATGGAGCGAGACCGCGAGCGTCACGGGAAGTCGCTCGGTCGCGAGCCGGCGCATCGCCGGCGCCACACCAACCGTGCTGATCGTGATCCGTCGCGCCGAGATACGGGCAGCCTCATGGAGCCGTTCGACCGACGACCACACGGCGTCGTAGTTGGCCAGCGGCTCACCCATTCCCATGTACACCACGTTCGTGATCGGCCGTGTCGAGACGTGCGCGGCGCGCAGCACCTGCTCGACGATCTCGCCCAGCTCGAGGTTCCGTTCGAAGCCGGCCTGACCGGTCGCGCAGAACGTGCAGCCCATCGCACATCCCGCCTGTGACGATATGCACACCGTCGCGCGCTTCGGGGTGCGCATCAGGACGGTCTCGACCTGTGCACGATCGGTCGCCGTGATCCACAGCCACTTGGTGGTCAGCCCGTCACGCGACGACGCCCGCACCTGCTCGTCGAGCGCGAGCGGGAGGTCGGTGGCGAGCTGCGTCCGCAACGCCGCGGGCAACGTCGTCGCGTCGTCGAGCGGGATGCGCAGGCGGTACAGCGCGTCCCAGACCTGGTCGACGCGATAGCGCGGCTCGCCGGCGTCGGCGAGCAGCTCTGCGATGGCCTCGTGCGACGCGCCGTAGCGGATCACGAGACGATCCGCGCGTAGGCGCGGTCGGCGCGCGACATCTCGAACCCGAGTGTCTGGTACAAGCGGACCGCCGGCTCGTTGGCCGCGTCGACGAACAGCATTCCCGTATCGATGCCCCGGCCGGCAAGAGACTCGAGACCGGCGACGACCAATGCCCGCCCGAGCCCGCTGCCCTGACGATCGGGATCGACGCCGATCACGTAGATCTCGCCGAGCGCGGCCGGCTCGTAAGGAGGTGTCGCCGGGTGCACCTTCGTCCAGCAGAATCCGGCGAGCCCGCGGTCGTCGTGGGCGAGGAGGAACGCGGACGGGTCGAACCAGGGCTCGTTCTCGCGGCGACGGAGCGTCTCGACCGTCCAGCCACCTTGGTCCGGGTCGCCGCGGAACGCGCGGTTGTTGACGGCGACCCACTCGTCCTGGTCGCGGCCGGGGTCGAACGTGCGGACGCCGACGCCCGGCGGCCACCGGGGTTCCTCCCCGAGCGGCAGCCCGACTCGGAGCTGTAGGAGCTCGCGCTCGAGTGTGAAGCCTTCGGCTTGCGCGAACGCGTCAGCGCGCGTGTCGGCACCGAACGCCCACAGCTCGATGTTCCCGCCACCACGCTCGCGCACGAGGTCGATCGCGCGGGCTACCAGTTCGCGCGCGACGCCCGATTGCCGGTGTGCGGGATCGACGACGACTGCGAGCGTGAACCGGGGCGCGCCGTCCTCGGTCCTCGTCAGATGGAGCGCGCCGACCGGGCGCTCCTCGTCATAGGCGAGCAGCAGGGCCGTGTCCGGCCCGGGCTGGTCCAGGTCGCGCCACACCGCGTCGCCGACGGGGGGGTGGCCGTCGACGGCCTCGGCCGCGTCGGCAAGCTGGCGCACGAGCTCGGGGTCACCGGGCGCGACGGGCACTCGGACGCGCACGTCGACCATCCCGGCGAGGCTACAGCCGGCGTCCGATATCGTCCGGCCGATGGCGAGACCGAGGGGCGCGCGAGCGCGCGCGAACGCCGTGGTCGAACGACTCGCAACGGAGTATCCCGACGCCGAGTGCGCGCTCGTGCACGACGGCCCCTTCCAGCTGCTCGTCGCGACGATCCTCTCCGCGCAGTCGACCGACGTGATGGTCAACACCGTCACCCCGAAGCTGTTCGCGCGCTATCCGACGTCCGCCGATCTCGCGGACGCGGACCCCGAGGGGCTCGAGCAGCTCATCCACCCGACCGGCTTCTTCCGGCAGAAGGCGAAGAGCCTGATCGGCATGGCCCGCGCGCTCGAAGAGCGCTTCGACGGCAACGTGCCGACCGAGCTCAAAGATCTCGTCACGCTGCCCGGGGTGGGCCGCAAGACCGCCAACGTCGTGCGGTCGGTGGCCTACGACCTGCCCGGGCTCCCGGTGGACACGCACGTCGGGCGGCTGGCACGCCGGCTACGGCTCACGACCGAGACCGACGCAGTGAAAGCCGAGCAGGACCTGAACGCGATCGTGCCGGAACAGGAGCGGGGCCGGTTCTCCTTGCGGCTCATCCAGCACGGACGGCTGGTCTGCCTCGCCCGCAAGCCCAAGTGCGACGTGTGCGTGCTCAACGACCTCTGCCCTTCGGCGTTCAAGGTCTGACGGGAGAGCGGCTACCCGTCGATGTCTGCGAGATGTGTCTCCGCTCGCTCCAGTGAACGCAACGCCGTCAGGAGGCCCCGCTCGGCCGAGAAGAGATCGGCGGCAATGGCCGAGTCGGGTGTCTCGTCGTAGCGCTCGGCGATGGCGGTGACCCGCCGCGTGAGATCGTCGATCTGCGCGCGCAGCGACGAGACTTCGGCACGATCCGACGACGCGTTCACGCCTCGAGCCTGCCGCCAGCCGGGAGGTCGGGGCAAAGCGGGCGTTTCGCGACAGGCCCACGGTTACGATGAACGCGCCTTCGATGCTGTCGCGCCTCGACCTCCGTGCGTTCGCCGGCAACCTCCGTGACGTGCTGTCACGCGACGACGCCGGTGCCCCGGACGACGACGCACTCCGCGCCGTTCGCGAGGTCATCGTCGAGGTCCGCAGGCGAGGGGATGCCGCGCTGCGGGATCTGACCGAGCGTTTCGACGGGTGCCGGATCGAGGAGCTGCGCGTGCCCGACGCGGACGTGCGCGCTGCGCTGGACGCGGTCCCGTCCGAGCTCCGCGCCTCGCTCGAGTACGCACACCGTGCAATCACGGCGTACCACGAGGCGCAACGCTCGCCGCCCATCGAGCTCGAGCACGACGGGGTGAGTATCCGCGAGCTCGTCATACCCGTCGACCGCGCCGGCTGCTACGTGCCGGGCGGGCGAGCGACGTACCCGTCGACGGTGTTGATGACCGCGGTTCCCGCGCGCATCGCCGGCGTCCGCGAGGTTGCGCTGTGCGTTCCTCCCGCGCCGAACGGCGGTGTTCCCGATGTCACGCTCGCCGCGGCCGCCCTCGCCGGTGTCGACGACGTGTACCGGGTAGGGGGCGCCCAGGCCATCGCCGCCCTCGCGTACGGCACCGACACGATCCGGCCCGTCGATGTCGTCGTGGGGCCGGGCAACCGGTACGTGGCCCTGGCCAAACGCGAAGTCGCCGGCATCGTCGGGATCGAGTCGCTGGCCGGCCCGTCGGAGGTCGTGGTCGTCGCCGACGACACCGCGCGCCCGGAGCTCGTAGCGGCAGACCTGCTCGCCCAGGCCGAGCACGGGCCTGACGGCGCGGCCGTGCTCGTGACCTGGAGCGAGTCGCTCGCCGCGTCAGTCGACGAGTGGATCGGCAAGCTGCTGGGCGACGCCCCCCGCCGCGCGGAGATCGAGCAGACGCTCGCCACCGGCGGACGTGCCGTGCTGGTCGACGGTCCCGAAGCTGCGATGGAAGCGGTCAACGTGATGGCGCCGGAGCATCTCGAGCTGATGTCGGACGATCCGGAGGCTCTCGTGCCGCGGGTGCGAAACGCCGGTGCGGTGTTCTGCGGCCCCTGGTCCCCGGCGGTCGTCGGCGACTACGTGGCCGGTGTCAACCATGTCTTGCCCACGGCGCGCACCGCTCGGTTCGCGAGCGCGCTCCGAGTCGACGACTTCAGGAAGCACGTGCACGTGGTCCGCCTCGACGAGGCCGCGCTCCGACGTGTGGCGCCTCACGTCGAGGCCCTCGCCGCCGCCGAGGGGCTCGCCGAGCACGCCCGGTCGGTCTCGCTGCGCGAGCAACGACCATGACCACTCCGGGTCTGCCCGCCCCTCGCGACGACCTCGCCGCGCTGGAGGGGTACCACTCGCCACAGCTCGACGTGCAGGTGCGACTGAACACGAACGAGAGCCCGTACCCTCCACCGTCCGCGTTCGTCGATGCGTGGCTCGCCGCGCTGCGCGCGGCCGAGCTCAATCGCTACCCGGATCGTGCTGCACGGGTGCTGCGCGAGACGCTCGCAGCACGACTCGACCAACCCGCGACACGCCTGTTCTGCGCGAACGGCTCGAACGAGGTGCTCCAGACGCTGCTGTTGACATATGGCGGTGCGGGCCGGCGCGCGGTCGTGTTCGAGCCCACGTACGCGCTGCACGCCCACATCGCGCGCATCACCGGGACGACGGTGGTCACGGGCGACCGGACCGGGGACTTCACGGTCTCACCGACCGAGGCAGGCGTCCTGATCGCGACCGAACGACCCGCGATCGTGTTCCTGTGCAGTCCCAACAACCCGACGGGCACCGTGGAGTCGCGGGCGACCGTCGAGTCGCTGCTCGGCGCGGTCGTCGACCACGGGGTCGGGGTCCTGGTCGTCGACGAGGCCTACGGCGAGTTCGCCGACTGGAGCGCGGCCGAGCTCGTGGCCGACGACCTTCCGCTCGTCGTCGTCCGCACGTACTCGAAGGTGTGGTCGATGGCCGCGCTGCGGCTCGGGTTCGCGCTCGCGCCGCCGCCGGTCGTCGCGCAGCTCGACAAGGTCGTGCTGCCCTACCACCTGTCGATCGTCACCCAGCTGGCGGGCACGATCGCGCTCGACTTCGATGACGAGATGCGCACCCGTGTCAAGACGCTCGTGGAGGAGCGACACCGACTGGGCGCTTCGCTCGCGCGGCTCACCGGTCTCACGGTGTTCCCCTCCGGCGCAAACTTCGTGCTCGTGCGGGTCGACGGCGACGCGCACGCGCTGTGGCAGCGTCTGGTCGCGCGCGGCGTGCTGGTGCGTGACTTCTCGCGCTGGCCGCGGCTCGACGGTTGCCTACGCATCACCGTCGGCACGCCCGAGGAGAACAACATGCTGCTTGCTGCGCTACGGGAATCGCTCGAGGAGGTCGCGGCCTGATGGCTCGGAGCGCGGAACGTCACCGGGAGACCAAGGAGACGAAGGTCGATCTCGTGCTCGCGGTCGACGGTACCGGTCACGCCAGCGCGGTGACCGGCATCCCGTTCTTCGACCACATGCTCGAGCAGCTCGGGAAGCACGGCGGCTTCGACCTCGAAGTGCGGGCCGAGGGCGATCTCGAGGTCGACCTGCACCACACGGTCGAGGATGTCGGGATCGCACTCGGGGACGCGCTGAGGGAGGCGCTCGGCGACAAAGGCGGCGTGCGACGGTTCGCGTCGGCAACGGTGCCGCTCGACGAGGCGCTCGTGCAGGTCGCCCTCGATCTTTCGGGCCGGCCCTTCCTCGTCTACGACGTCGACCCCGTGTCGGAGTGGATCGGGACGTTCGACCCCCAGCTGTGCGAGGAGTTCTGGCGCGCGTTCGCGTTCGCGGCCGGGATCACGCTCCACATGCACTCCCTCTCGGGGCGCAACGGTCATCACGTGATCGAGGCGTCGTTCAAGGGCGTTGCTCGTTCCCTCCGGGACGCGGTTCGCCTCGAGGGGAGCGGCGTCCCGAGCACCAAGGGCTCCCTCTGACCTGGTTGCAGCTCTATCCGGCCATCGATGTGCGCGCGGGACGCGCCGTGAGGCTGCAACAGGGCGACTTCGCGAGCGAGACTGTCTACGACGACGATCCGGTCGCTGTGGCGCGCGCATTCGCCGCCGCGGGCACGGAATGGATCCATGTCGTCGACCTCGACGCGGCCCACACCGGTGAGCCGGCGAACCTCGCAGTCATCGAGGCGATCGCGGCGGCGGTGCCGTCGAGCATCCAGGCCGGCGGCGGCGTGCGGAGCGTGGCCGCGGCGGGCCAGCTGTTGCTCGCGGGTGCAACACGGGTCGTCGTCGGCACCGCGGCCGTCGAGCAGCCCGACCTCGTTGACGAGCTGTGCACGCTGCATCCCGGTAGCATCGCCGTCGGCCTCGATGCTCGCGGACGAGAGGTCGCCGTGCGCGGCTGGACCGAGTCGTCCGACGCCGACCTGCTCACGCTGGCGGATCGCTTCCAGCAGTCGGGCGTATCGGCGTTGATCGTGACGGATATCGCCCGCGACGGCATGATGACCGGGCCGTCGCTGGAGCAGCTGCGCGAAGTGCTCGGCGCCACCACCCTCCCCGTCATCGCGAGTGGTGGAGTCGCGTCGCTCGGCGACCTGTCGAAGCTCGCCGGCCTCGAGGTCGGCGACCGGCGGCTCGCGGGCGTGATCGTCGGCCGGGCGTTGTACGAGGGCGCGTTCACGCTCGCGGAGGCATTGGCGCAGGTCAGGGCGTGAGGCAGGTGACGTGCACCGCGCGCGGGTACGGTCCGAGGCAGTCGACCCAGGGGGAGCACGCATGAGCGACGGACACATCGACGAGGGATTCTTCCGGCGGTACCGCGAGCTGCTCGACGCGGAAGACGCCGCCTTCGACGAGCTCGAGCACGCCTACGAAGAGGGCGACCGGGCGACCTTCGAGCAGGACCTCGGGAACTGGCGCAACATCGTCGACCGCCGCCGCGCCTTCCTCGAGCGTCACGGGTTCATGCCGGTCCCCGCGACCTGACGCGTCGCTACCCGGCAACGCGCGCCACGAACGCGCGCGCCAGCTCCACCAATCGGTCGGTGCGGCCCACGAAGAAGTGGCTCGCGCCCGCAACGACCTCGACTGCGGTCGAGTCCCAGCCTTCGACGATCGCGCGTGTCTCGCCCGCCGGGCGCACCTCGTCGTGCTCGGCCAGCGCGAAGAGCTTCGGACGCGGATCGCGCGCCAGCTCGTCCAACTCGATCGTGAAGTGGAATGGTGGCGCGACCGCGAACCAGGCGCTGACCGCCGGATCGCGCACGCTCAACGCCATGTCGGCGCCGAACGACCACCCGGCGAGGACGAGCGGCACCGTGTCGCCGAGCTCGGTCGCGAGCCGGTCGACCGCAGTCGCGACGTCCCCGCGCTCGGCTCGCCCCTCGTCGTAGACGCCACCGCTGCCCTCGACCCCGCGGAAGTTGAAGCGCAGGCAGGTCACGCCGGACGGAGGCAACGCCTCGAAGAGCGCGCCGATCACGATCGAGCGCATCGACCCGCCGTACTGCGGGTGCGGATGGCAGAGCACCATTCCGGCGCTTGGTGCACCGGGCGCCCGCGTCAGCTCGCCCTCGAGCGCCGCGCCGTCCGGCGCGTTCAAGGTCACGGCTTCGGGCACGCGCGGCAGCGTAGGTGACGGACCGCCGCCCGCTACGTTGACCGGCCGTGCCCACCCGCTTCGACCGCGATACGGCGGTCACCCGGACGGACGAGTGGACGTTCGAGGCCCGCCTCGACCCCGGCTGGTCCGTCGTGCGCGGACCGAACGGCGGCTACCTCGCCGCGATCATCCTGCGTGCGCTGCTCGCGACCGTCGACGACCCGGCTCGCGTGCCCCGGTCGTTCACGACCCACTATGCGTCGCCGCCGCGCGACAACGACGTCGTCTCGATCACGACCGCGATCGAGCGTCAGGGACGCTCGCTCACGTCGTGCACGGCACGCGTGCACCAGCACGATCGACTGGTGGGGCTCGCGATCGCCGCGTTCTCCGCGCCCCGCCCGGGACCGGAGTTCTGCGACGTGATGATGCCTTCGGTGCCCGGTCCGGACGACCTCCCGTCGCGAGAGCCACCTCCCGAAGCGCCACCGATCGCGTCCCGCTGGCACACCCGCTGGGCGATCGGGAGCCCGCCCGTTCCGGATGCGCCGCGCATGTCCGAGGCGGTCTCGGGCGGGTGGATCCGTCCCGAGGATCCGCACCTCCTCGACGCGCCGCTCGTCGCCGCGCTCACCGATGCTTGGATCCCACCGATCTTCAGCCGGATCGAGCCAGCCTTCGTCGTGCCGACCGTCGACCTCACGATCCACTTCCGCGCGACGTTGCCCGCCCCGACCGCGAGCCCGGATGACTGGGCCTTCGTCCTGTTCCGGACCAATGTCGCGGCCGAAGGCTTCATCGAGGAGGACGGCCAGGTCTGGTCGGGCGACGGCACCCTGCTCGCCCAGAGCCGGCAGCTCGCCGTCGTCATGCCGCTCGCCTGACCCGCGAGCTACTCGCGAATCCCCATCTGGTCGAGGATGAACGCGAGCACGAACGCCTCCTCGTCCCAGGTCGCATAGCGACCCGACGGACCGTGATGTCCGGCACCCAGCTCGATCTTGAGCAGGATCGGCGCGTCCCCGGTCGTCAGCGTGCGCAGCTTCGCGACCCACTTGACCGGCTCCCAGTACTGCACCCGGGGGTCGTTGAGGCCCGCGGTCGCGAGAATGGCCGGGTAGGCCTGCGCGCGGACGTTGTCGTACGGCGAGTACCGCTTGATGTAGTCGTACATCCGCTGGTCGGCAGCAGGATTGCCCCACTCCTCCCACTCGGTGATCGTCAGCGGCAAGGACTCGTCGAGGATCGTCGTGAGCACGTCGACGAAGGGCACCTCGGCGACGATCGCGCGGAACAGATGAGGACGGAGGTTCGCGACCGCGCCCATGAGTAGCCCGCCCGCGCTCCCGCCCCGCGCCACGAGCCGGTCCGGCGACGTGTAGCCCTTGTCGACGAGATACTCCGCGCACGCGATGAAGTCGGTGAACGTGTTGACCTTGTGGTCGAGCTTGCCGTTGTCGTACCAGCGACGTCCGAGCTCACCACCGCCGCGCACATGGGCGATCGCGAACGCGACGTCCCGGTGGAGAAGACTCACTCGCGTCGGGGAGAACACCGGGTCGATCGACACCTCGTACGAGCCGTACCCGTACAGCAGCAGTGGCGAGTGCCCGTCGCGTACGAGGCCGCGCCGGTGCACGATCGAGATCGGGACCGGCGTCCCGTCGTCACCGGGTGCCCACAAACGATGTGCTTCGAACTCCGACGGGTCGTAACCGGCGATCGGTTGTTGCTTGACGACCGTGGACGTTCGGCCGTCGACGTCGTAGTCGACGTCGGAGTAGGGCACCACCAGCGCCGTGTACTCGTAGCGCAGGGTGGACGCCTCGAACTCGAGGTTGGGCCCGACACCGACGGAATAGACCTCGTCCGGCATCGCGACGAGATGCTCGTCGTGGTCCGAGAGCCGGATGACGCGCAGCTGCTCGAGCCCCCCGGCTCGCTCGGAGAGCACGAGGTGATTCGCGAATGCGTCGACGTCGTCGAGGCGAACATCGGATCGATGTGGGACCACTTCGGTCCACTGGGCGCGGCTCGTAGCCTCGGCCGGCGCGACCATCAACTTGAAGTTGTCGGCACCATCGGCATTCGTGATGACGTAGAAGCGGTCACCCGCCGCCGACGCGTGGTGCTCCACGTGGTACTCGACGCCTTGCTCCCGCTCCGCGACGCGTCGTGACGGTTCGTCCGGCGCGTCGGCGTCGATCACGTGCACCTCGGTCGTGAGCTTCGACGCGCTCGTGACGACGAGATACCGGCCGGTACGGGTTCGTGTCAGGTTGAGGTAGAAGCGGTCGTCGTCCTCTCGGTGCACGCGCTGGTCGTCGTCCGCCGGTGTACCAAGACGGTGCTTCCACACTTCGAAGGGCCGCATGGCCGCGTCGGGCCGGATGTAGAACAGCGTCGAGTTGTCGTTGGCCCACGCAAGCCCGTAATAGGCATCCGGGATCTCGTCGGGTAGCACCTCGCCGCTCGTGAGGTTGCGCACCCGGATCGTGGCGCGTTCCGCGCCGGTGGTGTCGGTCGCGTACGCGAGGAGCGAATGATCGGGCGAGATCGCGAGCCCTCGCACCGCGAAGTAGTCGGTCTTCGCCGCGAGCTCGTTCTCGTCGAGGATCACCTCCTCCTCGGGGGCGGCGCCCGGGGGCGCGTCCGGGTCGGGCAGCGCGCTGCCGCCGGCCGGGCGACGACAGTGCATCGCGTACTGCCGGCCCTCGATCGTCCTTGTGAAGTACTCCCAAGGACCCTTGCGGACCGGTGCGGACGCGTCCGTCTGTCGCACGCGAGCCTTGATCTCCTCGAACACACGGCGGCGGAGCTCCTCCTCGCCGGCGAGGACGGTCTGCGTATGCGCGTTCTCCGCTTCGAGGTACGCGCGTACCTCCGGGTCGTCGCGCTCGCGCAACCAGTACCAGTCGTCGACGCGCTCGTCGCCGCGGTGCTGGAGCACCGCGGGGCGGCGCGGCGCGCGCGGAGGCTCACTCGGCCCGCCCATGGGTCGGAGAGTCTCGCGCATCACCCCATTTTTGCGAACAGGAGCACCGTGTGACCACGGCTACGCTCGCCGCGATGGCGCCGACCGCCACCCCGATCACGCCGCGCCCCGAGGATCTCGCCGAGATCAGCTGGAACGACGACGGACTCGTACCCGCGATCGTGCAGGAGCGCGGCACCGGCGACGTCCTGATGCTCGCGTGGATGAACGAGGAGTCGCTGAGGCGCACGCTCGAGGAAGGACGCACGGTCTTCTGGAGCCGCCGCCGCGGCGAGCTGTGGCGCAAGGGCGACACGTCGGGCGACCGCCAGTGGGTTCGTGAGGCCTATTACGACTGCGACGGCGACACGCTGCTGCTCGTCGTGGAGCAGGAGGGTCGCGGCGCGTGCCACACGGGCGCGCACAGCTGCTTCTTCCGTCCCTTCGGGGAGCCCGCGGCCGGCGAATCATGAGTGCTGGCGGACCGCTGCGGCCGTCGCGAGACGAGTTCCGCGCGCTCGCGCGCGACCACACCGTCGTCCCGGTGTGGCGGGAGGTGCTGGCCGACCTCGAGACACCTGTGTCCGCCTTCGTGAAGCTCGTCGGCGCGGCCTCCGACGGATCGCCGGGCTTCTTGCTCGAGTCGGTCGAGCACGCTGAGCGGTGGGGCCGGTTCTCGTTCCTCGGACGCGATCCCGCGCTCACGCTCGTTGTGCGCGGCCGTCGCGTCGAGATCGACGGCGCAGTCCCTCACGGGGTGCCGCTCGACGACGGCGCGCTGGCTGCGGTCGAAGCGGTGCTCCGTGCGTACCGTGCGCCGCAGCTGGCCGAGCTCCCACCCTTCCACGGCGGCGTCGTCGGCTACCTCGGGTACGACGTCGTGCGCGAGATCGAGCACCTCCCCGCCGCGCCACGCGACGATCTCGGGCTTCCCGACGCGGTGCTGTCGCTCACCGGTCACGTCACCGCGTTCGACCACTTCCGGCAGCGTCTCTACCTCATCGAGAACGTGTTCCTCCCCGAAGAGGTCGATCCCGATGACGCATACGAACGCGCTGCACTCCGGCTCGACGCGCTGGTCGACGAGCTCGCGCGCCCGTTGCCGTACATGCCGTCACCGCCGCCGGCCGACGAGCTCACCGAGCTCCCGCCTATTCGCTCGACGATGCCCGGCGAGATGTTCGAGCGGGCGGTCGACGCAGCGCGCGAATACATCCTCGCCGGCGACATCTTCCAGGTGGTTGTCGCGCAGCGTTTCGACCTCGAGGAGCCGGTCGACCCGTTCGACGTCTACCGGGTGCTGCGTCAGGTGAACCCGTCGCCGTACATGTACTTCGTGCGCCACCCCGAGGCCACGCTCGTCGGCTCCTCGCCGGAGCCGATGGTGCAGTTGCTCGAGGGTCGCGTGATCAGCCGCCCGATCGCCGGCACGCGCTACCGCGGCCGTACGGAAGAGCACGACCGCCGCATGGCCGCCGAGCTCACCGAGAACCCGAAGGAGCGGGCTGAGCACGTGATGCTCCTCGACCTCGCGCGCAACGACGTGGGTCGCGTCGTCCGGTTCGGAACAGAGCACGTCGACGAGCTGATGACGCTGGAGCGCTATTCGCATGTGATGCACCTGACGAGCCAGGTATCCGGCGAGCTGACGGACGGTCGGAACGCCGTGGACGTGTTGCGCGCGACGTTCCCTGCCGGAACCGTGAGCGGCGCGCCCAAGGTCCGTGCGATGGAGATCATCGACGAGCTCGAGCCCGTCAAGCGGGGCCCGTACGCCGGCGTCGTCGGCTATCTCGACTTCTCGGGCAACCTCGACAGTGCAATCGCGATCCGCACCATGGTCTGGCGCGAGGGCCGGGCGAGTGTGCAGGCCGGCGCGGGCCTGGTCGCCGACTCGGATCCCGCCGACGAGGACCTCGAGTGCCACAACAAGGCGCGCGCGTTGCTGACAGCGGCTGCTGCCGCTCGGCATCTGGCGCCACTCACGTCGACGTGAACGAGCCGCAGTTGCACGTCGTCGACCGGTCGCCGCGCGGCGCGGTGCGCGTGGCGGGTGCCGACGCGACGTCGTTCCTCCAAAGCCTCGTCTCCCAAGACCTCGAAGGCGTCGCCGACGGTGAGGGTGCGCACTCGTTGCTGCTCACTCCCCAGGGCAAGCTCGATGTCGACTTCCGCGCGTTACGGGTGGGGGACGAGTGGTGCCTCGACTGCGACGCCGAGTACGGGCCGCGCCTCGCAGAGTCGCTGAACCGCTTCCGCATCCGCGTGAACTTGGAGATCGACGAGCACACTGCTACGACGGGCATGGTTTCGATGATCGGGGCGGCCGCGGAGGGTGTTCCGGAGGTGGCGCACGCGCATCGCCCGGTCGACGGCGTCCGGGTCGTGTTCGCGCCTTGGGCCGGTGTGCGCGGCTTCGACGTGCTCGGTCCGCTCGACGCCGTGCGCGACTGGTACAGGGCCGTCGACCCGGCGGTCGAGCGGTGGTCACCGGAGCAGCTCGAGGCGTTCCGCATCGAGTCCGGCATCCCGCGGCAAGGGCTCGACGTCGACGAGAAGACGATCCCGCAGGAGGCGTCCCTCGAACGGGACGCCGTCTCGTTCACGAAAGGCTGCTTCCTCGGCCAAGAGCTCGTATGCCGCATCGATACGCGTGGGCACGTCAACCGGCACCTGCGCCGCGTCCGCATCGCGGGCACGCCCGGGGTGCCGCGCGGCGCGACGATCGTCAGCGGCGATCGCGAGGTCGGCACGGTGACGAGCGCCGCGGCGGTACCCGACGAGGCGCGCACGGTCGCCCTCGCGATGGTGCGCCGCGAGATCGAGCCGCCGGCCGAGGTGACCGTTCGCTGGGACGGCGGCAGCGCACCCGGCGACTTGCACCCCCTCTGAGAAGCCGCTTCAGGCCGGGAGTGTCACGACGAAGCGGGTGCCCCCGCCGTCGAGCCCCTCACAGCGCGCCGTACCGCCCATGGCGACGGCCAGCTCGTGGACGATGGCCAGACCGATCCCCGTGCCGACCTTGCGCCCGGGTGCGGCGCGCGCCGTGTAGAGCCGCTCGAACACGCGCTCGCGCTCGGCCGGCCCGACCCCGGGCCCGTCGTCGTCGACGCGCAGCTCCACGAGGCCGTCCCGACGGTCGACGTCGACGCGGACCGTGGTGTCGGCGTACTTCAGCGCGTTCTCGACGAGGTTCGCCGTGATCTGCCCGAGGCGCTCGGGGTCGGCTTCCGTCAGCAAGGCGTCGCCCCGTGCGACCTCGAGTCGGACGCCCCACTCCTGCGCCGACGGAACAAAGCCGGCGACGGTCTCGTAGACGACCTTGCGTGCGTCGATCGAATGCGGCGAGAGCGAGAACTGGTGCGCGTCGAGGCGGGCGAGATCGAGAAGATCGGCGACCAGGCGGTCCAACCTTCGCGCCTCGGACGCGATGATCTCCGCCGACCGGACGCCCTGTTCCCGGGTCTCGATCGTCCCGTCGACGATCGCGTCCGCATAGCCCTGGATCGAGGTGAGCGGCGTGCGCAGGTCGTGGGAGATGCTCAACAGGAACGCACGCTCGTGCCCGCGCGCGGTCTCGAGCTGGCTCGCCATCGCGTCGAGGCTGCGGGCCAGGCTCGCGAGCTCGTCGTCGGGATGCGGGCCGAGATCGACACGGGCCGAGAGGTCACCCTCCGCGATCCGCTGCGCCGTCACCTCCATCGCGGCGAGTGGACGCGTCAGCCGGCGGGCGAGGTACGCCGACACGAGCGCGGCAAGCAGCAGGGCCAAGCCCCCGGCCGCGACGAGGAACAGGCCCGCGCGGCTCAGCGGGCGGGTGTTCACCGTCTGCGTCACGACGAGCACGGGCGTCCGCCCCCGGATGGCGCGTAACGGTCGGGCGACGAAGGCGGTGTCACCGCTCACGCCCGTCTGGGTGGCACCCGTGAGCAACGTGTCCGCATCGAGATCGGCGGGGCGAAGGTCACGGGGGAGCGGCGACGCGCCGTTGGCGATGCACCGCGCCCCGATCAAGCCGCCGACGCCCGACTCGACGGATCCGTCAGCGTCGACGACGACCACGCTGCCACCGGAGATCCGCAGCGCGCCGGTGATGAGGGGGCAGAGGACGGCTGGGTCCCGGCCCGCCTGGGCCCGTTGCCGAAATCGTGCGGCGATGCGCGTCAGCTCGTCGGCGACGGTCGGCGCCTGCTTCTTCAAGTCGTCGATCGCCGAGTCTTCAGCGCTGCGACGAGCGATCGCGGCGGCGGCGACCATGCTGACCACGAGCACACCGAACGAGATGGCGACCATCGCGACGAAGAGCCGATTGCGAAGGTGACGCGTCGGCCCACTCACGAGGGTGGAGGCGACCCGCCCGATTCGAGCCGGTACCCCACGCCGCGCACGGTCTTGATCTCGAGCGCGTCGCCGAGCTTCTTGCGCACCTGGGCGATGTGCACGTCGACGGTGCGCGCGTCGCCGAACCAGTCGTAGCCCCAGACGCCGTCGAGGATCTGCTTGCGTGACAGCGCCAGGCCCGGGCGCTCGGCAAGGAACCGCAGCAGGTCGAACTCCTTCGTCGTCATCTCCACCGCCCGGTCGCCGAGGCGGACCTCACGCCGCCCGGCGTCGACGGTGACCGGCCCTGCCTGGACGATGTCGGGTGCCGTCGCACCGTCGACGCGCCGGAGCACCGCCTTGACTCGCGCCACCAGCTCGGCGGGCGAGAAGGGCTTCGTGAGGTAGTCGTCGCCACCGAGCTCGAGCCCGAGCACACGATCGACCTCGCTGTCGCGAGCGGTGAGGAAGATCACCGGCACCTGCGACTGCGCTCGAATCCGCTTGCAGACCTCGAGCCCGTCGATGTCGGGCAAGCCGACGTCGAGCACGAGCAGCCGCGGGCGGTGGGTCCGGCACGCCTCGAGGCCGGCCTCGCCGGTCACTGCCTTCAGGACCCGATAGCCCTCGCGCTCGAGGTACATCCCGGCGAGGTCGGCGATGTTGGGCTCGTCGTCGACGATGACAATCGTTCCCTTCCTATCTCGCTCGCTCACTGCGGCGCAGGGTACCTGCGCCGCGGGCGTTCGCTCGCTGGGCGAGCTCCCTCGGCTCGCTCTCGCTCGCTGCGGTCGCCGCGCGCGGTGCACATCGGCATCGTCGGTCCGGAGCAGTGAGGAACACGCGATGGCTTCGTGAAGGAACTGTCAGGCGAGGCGGTTGGAGCGCACGACGTCGCTGAGCCAGTGGGCGCTCGGCTTGGCCGTCCGCGCTTGCGTCGCCCGATCGACACCGACGATGCCGAAGCGCATCCGGTAACCGAACGCCCACTCGAAGTTGTCGAGCATCGACCAGTGGAAGTAGCCCCGGACGTCGAGGCCGTCGCTGATCGTGCGGGCGACGCCCTCGAGCGACTCCTGCAGGTAGCGGATGCGCTGCTCGTCGTCGTCGGTGCCGATGCCGTTCTCGGTGACGTACAGCGGCACCTGGGCGACCTCGGCGGCGTGGCGGATCGCCGCTTCGGCGGCGCGTGGCCAGTACTCGTAGCCCATCGGGAGCACCTCAACGCCGGGCTCGGGTCCGATGACGCCCCTGTCGCCGACGCGCGTCCGTGAGTACGCCTGCACGCCGAAGAAGTCGTCGTCACGCGCCGCCTCGAGGAAGAAGTCCTCGTGGTGCGACCGGTACTCGTCGATCTTGTCCTCCGCGCCGGGCTCGGCTGCCCAGTCGCCCATCGAGAGCGTGAGACCGACGGGAAAGTCACCCCGTCCCGCCTTCAGCGCATCACGGCCTTTGTGGTGCGCGGCTCGCAAGGTGTCGTTCGCGCGCACGAACGCGTCGAGGTCGTTCGTCGTTCCCGGTGGGAACACGCCCATGAGCCAGCCCATCAGCGAGACGATGTTCGGCTCGTTGATCGTGCACGCCATGCCGATCAGGTCGCCGAGGTGCCCGACCGCGTGCTCGCAGAAGCGCGCGAAGCGGTCAGCGGTGACCGGGTTCGCCCAGCCGCCGTCCTCGGCGGCCCACCGTGGCGTCGTGAAGTGGTGGAACGTCACGACCGGTACGAGCCCCCGGTCGCGGCAGGCTGCCAGCATCCGCCGGTAGTGCTCGAGCGCGGCCGGCGACCACTCGGCGTCTTCAGGCTCGATGCGTGACCACTCGAGCGAGAAGCGATACGCGCCGAACCCGAGATCCGCGAGCAGATCGAGATCGGACGGATAGCGCCAGAAGTGGTCGCACGCATCGCCGGAAGGCTCTTCGCACACGGTGCCTGGCGCGTGCTCCCACGCCCACCAGTCGTTGTTCCAGTTGCCGCCCTCGACCTGGTGCGCTGCCGTGGCGGTGCCCCAGAGAAAGCCGTCAGGGAAGCGAGTCGCCATGGCCGGGGGATGGTACGCCGAGCACATCGGGTGCGGCCGCTGGCGTCTCGATCCGGGGGTCAGCCGGAAGACGCCGCGCGAGCGCGACTCCAGTCATCGCCGCGCCGAGCATCGTCGCGAACACCACGGCGAGGGCATCGCGCCGTGTCCACGCCAATGACGGCGCGACCGCGACGAGCGCGCCTCCGATGCCGGTTCCGAGCGCGATCCCGAGCACGTCGGTGAGCTGCAGTGACGCCGCGGCCGCGCCCTGGCTCGCGTCGTCTGCGTCCGACAGGACGACCAGCGAGACGGACTGTACGCGAGTCCCATTCCCAGGCCACCCACACCCCATCCGGCGCATGCGACCGCCAGCGGCATGCCATCGACCAGCACGGAGGCCACGAGCACCACGCCGACTGCGACGAGCGCGATACCGCTCGTGGTCATGGCGCGTCGCGACCAATGGCCGGCGCGGCGTGCCTGGATCCAGTCGCGCGCCGTCTGAGGTGCGATCGTCGCGACAGCGAGCGCTTCGAACGCGATCACCGAGATGTTCATCATCAGCCCGACGGACAGCCGTCGCTTGTCCACGGCCCGATCCTTCTCGAAGCGGCGGGCTTACGTGCGTTGATTGCTGGCACACTGCTGGAGATGGGTGTGCTCGACGAGATCCTGGCGACGAAGCGTGACGAGGTCACGCTGCTCCACCAGCCGAGCACGCGCGATGCCATTCACAAGGCTGCGCTCGATGCGCCGGCGCCCCGGGGATTCGAGGCAGCAGTGCGCGCCCGAGCGCGCGACGCGGGATCACTCGGCGTCATCGCGGAGATCAAGCGCCGGTCGCCGTCCAAGGGCGACCTCGCGCCGGAGCTCGAGCCTGGCCCCACCGCGGCCGTGTACGCGGCAGGGGGTGCGGCGTGCCTCTCGGTCTTGACCGACGGCCCCTTCTTCGGCGGCTCGGTCCGCGACCTCCAAGAGGCGCGTGCGGCCGCTCCGACCACCCCAGTCCTACGCAAGGACTTCACCATCGATGCCGATCAGGTGTACGAGACACGCGGGATCGGTGCGGATGCCGTGCTCCTGATCGTCGCAGCGGTGACGGACGACGTATTGCTCGCCGATCTCCACGGGCTCGCCGGGGAGCTCGGTCTCGCGGCCCTCGTCGAGGTGCACGACGCCGCAGAGCTTGACCGCGCGCTCGCACTGGCGCCTCGGCTCGTCGGCGTGAACGCACGCGATCTCGGCACGTTCGACGAGGACCTCGGGGTCGGCGAGCGCCTGGTCACACGGCTCCCGCACGACGTGCTCGCGATCGCGGAGAGCGCCATACGCGGCGCGGACGACGCGCGCCGTATGGCCGATGCCGGCTTCGACGCCGTGCTGGTCGGCGAGGCGCTCGTCCGCGCGTCCGATGCAGGCGCGCTCGTTCGCGAGCTCGCGGCGATGCCCGTCTCGGGAAGGAGCTGATATGCGCATCGACCTCGACGCCGACCGGATGCCGACCGCGTGGTTCAACGTGGTGCCGCAGCTCCCGGCTCCGCTCGATCCGCCGCTGCACCCGGGCACGCGCGAGCCGATCGGACCCGACGACCTGGCGCCGCTCTTCCCGATGGCGCTCATTGCGCAGGAGGTCGCGACCGAGGCCTGGGTCGACCTGCCGGGCGAGGTCGTCGACATCCTCCGCCTGTGGAGGCCGACGCCGCTCGTGCGCGCCGAACGGATCGAGCGTGCGCTCGGCACGCCGGCGCGCATCTACTTCAAGGACGAGTCGCTGTCGCCGGCGGGATCGCACAAGCCGAACACTGCCGTGCCCCAGGCGTTCTACAACAAGGCCGAGGGCGTGCAGCGCCTCACGACCGAGACCGGCGCGGGCCAGTGGGGGACCGCGCTGGCGTTCGCGTGCACGCAGTTCGGCCTCGATTGCAAGGTGTACATGGTGCGCTCGTCCTACGAGCAGAAGCCGTATCGCCGCGTGCTCATGGAGACCTGGGGCAGCGAGGTCGTTCCGTCACCGGTGGACGAGCCCGACCACCCCGGGTCCCTCGGGCTCGCGATCTCCGACGCCGTGCGCGACGCCATGACTCGTGACGACACGCACTACTCGCTCGGCTCGGTGCTCAATCACGTGTTGTTGCACCAGACGATCATCGGGCTCGAGGCCAAGGAGCAGCTGGCCATGGCAGGAGAGCGCGCACCCGACGTGGTCATCGGCTGCTGTGGTGGCGGCTCGAACCTCGCGGGCATCGCGCTGCCGTTCGTGCCCGACGACGGCGTGCGACTCGTCGCGGTCGAGCCCTCGTCGTGCCCAACCCTGACCGAAGGCGTCTTCGACTACGACTTCGGCGACACCGCCGGAACGACGCCGCTGATCCCGATGTACACGCTCGGGCACGAGTTCGTGCCTCCTGTCATCCACGCGGGGGGTCTGCGTTACCACGGCGACGCCCCGATCATCTCGAACCTCGTGAAGACCGGGCGTATGGAAGCCGTTGCGTATCCGCAGAGCAAGACCTTCGAGGCCGCCATCCAGTTCGCCAGGAGCGAGGGAAAGCTTCCCGCTCCCGAGACCGGACACGCGGTGCGTGCCGTCGTCGACGAGGCGCTCGCCGCGAAGGAGAGCGGCGAAGAGCGCGTCATCCTCTTCAACTTCTCCGGGCACGGACTCCTCGACCTCAGCGCGTACGACGACTTCGTGCACGGGCGACTCGTCGACAGCTGACGCACAGACGCGCCGCCGCGTGCTCACCAGCGTCGCCGGCGGCGTCGCGCTGCTCGCCGCGGTCACCGCGTTCTGCGGTCTCATCGCCGTACCCGAGATGTACGGGACCCTCGTCGCGCACGACGACGAGGGCTATCTGCTCGTCTCGCTGCGCCAGTTCCTCTCGCACGGCCACCTCTACGACCGCACGTTCTCGCAATACGGGCCCTTCTAGTGCAGGCAACTACCCCGTGTTGACCCGGGAACCCGGGCGCTAGCGGCCCTGCCACCGCGGCGGGCGGCGCTCCCGGGCTGCGGTCATTCCCTCGCGCGCGTCCTCGGTGCGGCCGACGAGCCGGCGCATCGCCTCGCCCATGCGGACGGCGTCCTCCCACGGAAGGTGCTGACCCCGGTACGCCATCTCCTTCACGGCGCGGACCGCGAGCGGCGCACCCTGGCAGAGGCGGTCCGCGAGCACACGGGCCTCCGCGAGCAAGTCGTCGCGAGACACCACGCGCGACGCGAGCCCGATATCCGCGGCGCGCCGGGCATCGATCCGGTCGCCGGTCAGCAGGAGCTCGAGCGCATGGTGCATCGGGATGCGACGGGGGAGGCGCATCGCCCCGACGATCGTGGGGACTCCCAGGCGGACCTCCGGCATACCGAACTGCGCGTCGTCGGCTGCGATGACGAAGTCGCACGCGGCGACGAGTGTCAGCCCGTATCCGAGGCAGTAGCCGTTCACTGCGGCGATCGTCGGTTTCCACACCTCGAGCCCGGACTCGAAGGAGTTCACGGTCGGGATCTCCCAGAACGAGCCCGGCCAGGTTCCGGCGGCTCCTGCCGCGTCCCCGAGGTCGGCGCCGACGCAGAAGGCGCGACCCGCGCCGGTGACGATGGCGACCCACGCTTCATCGTCGTCGCGGAAACGCTCCCACGCGGCATTCAGCTCGACGCGCAGCTCGCCGTTGATCGCGTTCAGCGCGTCCGGCCGGTTGTACGTGATCGTCGTTACGTGACCATCACGCTCGTAGAGGACGAGATCCGGCATGCGCTCTCCTCTCGCGCGCGTCCCAAATTCGGTTCATCACGACGAACGTCACACCGGCGTACAGCCATCCGAGCAGGATGTCGCTGACGTAGTGCTCGGATCCGTATACGAGCGTGAGGATCATCATCGCGTTGTAGCCGACGAGCGCCCAACGCCAGCGGCCTGCCTTCGGCCACAGGAGGAGCAGCACCATGAACGGCCATGCGGCGTGCAGCGAGGGAAGCGCTGCGACCGGGTTCGCGAGCTCCGCGTCGCCATGGAACACCTTGGCCACGCCGCTGATGCCGAGATCCGCCCACACGTCGTGCACGATCCGCGTCGTGTGGGGCAGGTCGCCGTACCGGCTCGCCAGCCACGGCGGAACGGCCGGCACGATGAAGTAGGTGACGAACCCCGCGACGCTGACCGTCAGGATCAACATGGCCAGCCGATGGAATCGGGCGCGGCTCTTCACGTACAGCACGGCGGCGACGGAAAGCGTGAACACGAAGTGCGAGAGGTAGAACAGGAGCGCCACGTAGTCCCACCAATGGGGCGTTCCCGAGTCGACGAGCCGGTCCTGGAGCCACACTGTCGGCGCGGTGCCACCGAACACGATCTCGTCGAACCGCAGCTGCGGCTGCACGATCGCGCGGTCGAGGAGATCGGGCGCCTGGCTGCGCACGAGGTCGTAGCCCGCGGCGATGACGAGCACCGGCAGCCAGTCCATGAGGAAGCGCCGGATCCCGCGCTCGCTCCCGGCGCAGGTCAGCACGACGAGCCCGATTGCCCAGATCAGCACGTACGGACGTTCCGGAAGCCCCAGCAGCGCGGCGAGCAGCGCGCTCAGCGCGACGTACGCGGAGATCACCGCCGACCGGTGCTGGATCCACGAGGAGACCGCCGGCCCGGCAGTCGTGGGCGCAGCGTCGACGGCTCGTTGCAATCAGGATCTCCCGGCTGACGCTCGGTTCGTGCGGCCGGGCGAGCGTAATGGTCGGGCCAGTGGGAACGTGTCCGGTACCGTCGTCCCGAGTGTTCATCAAGGTCTGCGGCATCACGAACGAAGAGGACGCCCTGCTCGCCGTCGCGGTCGGCGCCGATGCGCTCGGGTTCGTCTTCGCGCCTGGGAGCCCGCGGCAGGTGACGCCGGGCGCGGTGCGCGACATGGTCCGCCGCCTGCCGCCGGAGACAGTCACTGTCGGTGTGTTCCGGGACGAGCGACCCGAGCGGGTGGTCGAGATCGTGAACGCGGTCGGGCTCAGCGGCGCGCAGCTGCACGGCCGCGAACCACTGTCCGAGGTGCGAACCGTGCGCCGTCGCGTCCCGTTCGTGATCCAGGGCTTCGCTGCCGGCGACGCGGCGATCGGCTCTGCCGCGAACGGCCCGGCCGACGTCGTGCTCATCGACGCGCCGGAGCCGGGCTCGGGCCGGGTCTTCGACTGGGCCCTCGCCGAAGGCGCACCGGGTGGCATCAGGCTGCTGCTCGCGGGCGGTCTGGACGCCGGCAACGTGCGCGAGGCGGTGCAGCGGGTACGACCGTGGGGCGTCGACGTGTCGAGTGGTGTCGAGACGTTCGTGGGGTCGGGCCGCAAGGATGCTCGGAAGCTGCGGCGCTTCGTCGAAGTCGCACGCGTCGCGGGTGACGAGATCGAGGCCGACGGCTGGACGCGAGAAGGCGCGAACGGCGACCTCTACGACTGGAACCGCGACCCCCGAGCCTGATCACGGCCGAGAACCCGTGGGTTGCACCGACCGCGACGCTCGTATCCTTTGGGAGATGGAGCAGCCGAGCGTCCCGACGGGCGGCCGCAGGTACCGTGCGGCCGAGCGAGCGCGACCGTAGAGATGGAGCAGCCGAGCGTCCCGACGGGCGGCCGCAGGTACCCTGCGGCCGAGCGAGCGCGACCGTAGAGGTGAACGCTCGACGTGGTGACGCGGTGCGCCTCGGCACGCCCGGGGAGGCACCGCCCGGGCTCGGGCGGTTCGGAGAGTTCGGCGGGCGATTCGTTCCCGAGACGCTCGTGCCTGCGCTCGACGAGCTCGAGCGGGAGTTCCGCGCCGCGTGGTCGTCCGACGCGTTTCGCGATGAGCTCGCCGGCTTGCTGACGAGCTATGCCGGGCGTCCCACGCCGGTCACCGAGTGTCGCCGTCTCTCCGAGCGTCTCGGCGTCCGGGTCCTGCTCAAGCGCGAGGACCTGACCCACACCGGGTCGCACAAGATCAACAACGTCCTCGGGCAGGCGCTGCTCACTCGTCGGATGGGGAAGCGCCGCGTGATCGCGGAGACCGGCGCCGGCCAGCACGGGGTCGCGACCGCGACTGCCGCCGCGCTGTTCGGGCTCGACTGCACCGTGTTCATGGGCGCGGTCGACGTCGAGCGTCAGGCGCTGAACGTGTGGCGCATGCGGCTGCTGGGAGCCGACGTCGTGCCGGTCGAGTCCGGCAGCGGAACCCTGAAGGACGCGATCAACGAGACATTGCGCGACTGGGTCGCCAGCGTCGAGTCGACGCACTACTGCATCGGGTCGGTGGTCGGTCCGCACCCGTACCCGTGGATCGTGCGCGAGCTGCAGCGTGTCGTCGGCGACGAGGCACGTGGGCAATGCCGCGCGCTCCTCGGCGCCGATCCCGAGTACGTCGTCGCGTGTGTCGGTGGTGGCTCGAACGCAATCGGCACGTTCGCAGGCTTCGTCGACACCGATGCACGCCTGATCGGGGTCGAGGCGGGTGGACTCGGGCTCGAGACCGGGCGCCACGGGGCATCGATCACTCGCGGTGTCCCGGGCGTGCTGCACGGCGCGCGCTCGCTGTTCCTCCAGGACGAGGACGGGCAGATCCGCGAGGCGCACTCCATCAGCGCGGGGCTCGACTACCCGGGCGTCGGGCCGGAGCACGCCTCGCTCGCAGCGGAAGGCCGAGCCGACTACGTGTCGGCGACCGACGACGAGGCGCTCGCGGGATTCCAGCTGCTGTCGGTCACCGAGGGGATCGTCCCCGCGCTCGAGCCCGCGCACGCGATCGGGTGGCTCGGCCGCGAAGCCGGTCGGTCGATCCCCGCTGGCGCGTCGGTGCTCGTCACGCTGTCCGGGCGCGGCGACAAGGACGCGGCGCACGTCGCCGAGCGACTGACCGGCGAGCCGCGCCTGTGAGACTCGAGGCGCATTTGCGTGGGCGACGACAGTCGGGCCGAGCGCTGCTCGTGCCGTACGTGCTCGGCGGGCTCGGCGCGGGGTGGCTCGACGTCGTCCGCGCGGTTGCCGACGCGGGCGCCGACGCGATCGAGATCGGCATCCCGTTCTCCGACCCGGTGATGGACGGCCGCACGATTCAGGAAGCATCGCGACGCGCGCTGGACATCGGCGTGACGCCGTCGAAGATCGTCGCCGACGCGGCGCAGCTCGACGTCGACGTGCCGCTCGTCGTCATGACCTACTACAACCCCGTCCATCACGCCGGTGTGGAGCGGTTTGCCGCGTCGCTCGCCGACGCGGGGATCGACGGCGCGATCGTCCCGGACCTGCCACTCGACGAGCTCGACCCGTGGGGCGGGGCCGCGGCCGGGGCGGGGATCGAGACCGTGCTCCTGGCCGCGCCGACGACGCCCGACGAGCGGCTCCGCGCGATCTGTGACCGGTCGCAAGGGTTCGTGTACGGCGTCTCGCTCATGGGGGTCACCGGCGAGCGGAGCGAGCTCGCCGCACGAGCGAAGGAGATGGGTCGGCGCTGCAAGGCCGTCACCGACAAGCCCGTGCTGCTCGGTGTCGGCATCTCGACCGCTGCTCAAGCGGTCGATGCCGCCGAAGCGGCGGACGGTGTGATCGTCGGCAGCGCGCTCGTCGCACGGCTGCTGCACGGCGGAGGCCCCGAGGAGGCTCACGGTTTCGTTGCCGAGCTTCGGCGTGCGCTCGACGCGGGTAGGCGCGGATGAGTGGTGATCACTGCGACCTCTGCGAGGCCGCACGTATCACCCCGTGGTTCTACGAGGACGACGTGTGTTGGGTCGCCGAATGCGAGATCTGCGCGGTGCCGATGGTCGTGTGGAAGGTGCACGACACCGCTCCGCCGCCCGACGCGCTGGAGTACATGCTCGAGCGTCTCGCGTACGTCGTCGGGGAGCACTTCGTGTTCGAGCACTACGTCGACGACAACATGCGCAACATTCCCGATCACTACCACGCGCACGCCCGGCCCAAAGGCGGGTTCTTCGGTCACGGTCTGAGGCGCCTGTCGCCATAGGCCAAATTCGCGATGGAGCTGCTGCTCTTCTAGTTCTCGGCGCGTGCGCTTGCGCACTCGGCGCGCTCGCGCGCGCCAGCGCGAGGCGGAGCGTCCGGAGCCGGCAAGGGTCATGTCGTGGCGTCGACGGTCTGCGTGAACGGGTCAGACGCGCCGGAGGGAGCCCCCGCAGGGCTCCCTCCGGGCGGGGCGGGGGGAACGCGTCAGTAGCCGTAGCCACCGCCGGAGCCCGAGCTCGAGCTCGGGCTCTTGCCCGAGCTCTTTGCCGAGGCCCCGGCCTTGGTGAAGAGCGCGCCCTGCATCCCTGAGCTCTTGTGGAAGCGGCAGTAGAAGTTCGTGGCGCCGTGGTCGGGGATCGTGACCTCGACCTTGGCCTTCTTCCCCGGACTGAGCTCCTTGTCGACGTTCTCGCTGTCGATCGTGAACGTGTGGTTGGTGCTGCCTTCGTTCTTGAGCTCGACGGTCACCTTCTGGCCGGGCTTTCCCTGGATGAACGTCGGCTTGATGTCGAAGTCGTCGAGCTCGACCTCGATCTTGCCGCTCTTGACCTTCTTTGTTCCCTCGTTGTTGACCTTGCCGGAGAGCTTCACCGGGGGCTTCTTCTTGGCGGGGACGGCCGCGCTGCTCGATGCAACGGCGGTGCCGCCCAGCAGCAGCCCGCCCACGAGCAGGGCGGCGGCCAGCGCGGCGACGGCGGCATTGATTCGGCGCATGCGGGATCCTCCGTGTTGCGGTCCGGTACGAGGACTACGGGCCCCGACCGCGAAGGGATTGCGGATACCCTGCCGGCCGAGGCGCAATCCCCTTGCCTCCGGCTGTCGTATTCCGCGATGTGGTCAGTTTCCGACGACGCGCTCCTCGCCGGCCTCGCCACTGGCGACGCCGAGGCGGCAGCGGCGTTCGTCGCCCGCTTCCAGCGGCGGGTCTTCGGCTTGGCGCTCACCATCACCCGCGACCCCGTCGCGGCCGAGGACGTCGCGCAGGAGGCCCTGTTGCGTGCGTGGAGGCACGCCGAGGCGTTCGATGCTCGTCGCGGCAGCGTTGCGACGTGGCTGCTCGCGATCACCCGCAACCTCGCGATCGATGCACTGCGGGTACGGCGGCCGGTGGCGTGGGACCCGGACGCCCTGCTCGGCCTCGGGCTCTCGGAGGCGGCGCCCGGGCCGGCCGAGACGACCGTCGTCCACGAGGACGTGCACCGGCTCCGGTCTGCGCTCGGCGATCTGCCGGAGGATCAACGCCGGGCGATCGTGATGGCGGGCATCCTCGGGTGGACCGCGCGCGAGATCGGCGAGGCGGAAGGCATCCCGCTCGGGACCGCGAAGACCCGCATCCGGACCGCGATGCTCCGGCTCCGGGCTGCGCTCATGAGCGAGGAGCGAGCCGAGTGAGGGACCGGCGATGACGACCGTGGGCTGCGCGTGGGCGCGCGAGCGCGCTCCCGAGCTCGCGCTCGGCGTGCTGCACGGCGCCGAGCGAGCCGAGGTGCTGTTGCACGTCGCCGGCTGCTCGCGCTGCCAGGCACTCGTCACGGAGCTCACGGAGGTGGCGGACGCGCTGCCGCTCGCGGCGCCGGAGGCTGAGCCGTCATCCGGCTTCGGCTGGCGCGTGGTCGCCGCGATGCGCGGCAATCGGCGACGGGCCGTGCGTCGCTGGGTCGCGGCGATCGCCGCGACGGCCGCAGCAGCCGCGATCGTGAGCGTGACGCTCGTCCGGGTCATCGATGCCGGGAGCACGGTGCCGGGCCAGGCGGTCGCGCCCGCGCTGCGCTCGGTCACCATGCGTGGTGCGGATGGCAAGGCCGTCGGCCGTGTAGCCGTGAGCGGTCGCGACCCTGCTTCGCTGCTCGTGAACGTCGACTACGCGGTCAAAGACGGTGAATACGTGCTCCAGCTGCAGCGTCCTGCGAAGGCACCGTCCGTGCTCGGCACGATCGACGTGCAGGACGGTGGTGGCTCCTGGAAGGGCACCTCCCGGCTGGAACCGGGTGAGAACAGGCTGGCGATGATCGACGCGGCCGGTCACCTGGTCTGCGACGCGGCGCTGACGGTAGGCGGCGTCGACTAGGCGCTTCGGCTCGCGGTCTTGAGCCGCTCGTCGAAGAAGTCGAGCATACGCTCCAGTGCGTCGCGCGTCGGATGCCCGGGCTCGTCCACGAGGTGCTCGGTGAGCACCGAGTGGGCGCTGCGCTTGATCCCGTACGGGTTGCCCTTCGAGGAGTCGATCTCGACCGCGATAAATGCGTCCCCGAGCGCGCGGCGGAGCGTGTCGAACCGCGCGGCAGGAACCGCAATGTCGGCCGTGAAGCGCAGGCCCATGACACACACGCCGTCCGCCGCGCGCTCCTTGACACGCTCGAGATCGGCGTCGCTGATGCCGACCGCCGCCTTGCGCCGCTTCCCGACTGTGAACGGCAGAGAAGGCTGGCTCAACACCGGCGCGAGCATCCGCTCGTCGACCATCATGCCCAGCGCGAAGCCACCGGTGAAGCACATGCCGACCGCGCCGACACCCGGGCCTCCGCATTGCGCGTGCGCATCGGCTGCCAGCGCGCGCAACCAGGTCGTGATTGGGCTCGTACGGTCGAGGGCCCACGTCGCGAACTCACGGGCGACGCACCCACCCACCATCTCGCGCAGCGCGTAGCCGGCGCTCACCGGCTTCCCCGGTGTCCCGAACAACGAGGGCATCCGCACGTGATGGCCCCGCGCGACGATCCGTCGCGCGAAGTCGACGACCCCCGGATGCAGCCCGGGAACCTCGTGGATCACGATCACCGCCGGTCCCTCGCCCGCAGCGAACACCTGCCGGCTCGTACCGTCGTGCGTGAACGTCGATTCGGTGAAGCCGTCGAGCGCGGCGGAGTAGTCCGTCATGTGCCTGGTGCCCCTTTCGCTCACAGCTCCGACGGGCTGATGTCGTCGAGCGTACGTGCCTTCGTCTCCGGGAGGCGGGGGACGATCAGCACCCCCGCGAGGAGTGGCGCGAGCCCGCACAGCGCGATGCTCGGACCGAGCCCGCCGACGAGATCCTCGAGGTGCGTGGCGAGCAGGAGACCGGCGGCGGACCCTGCGACGCCACATGTGACGAGCACCCCGTTGGACGTGCCGCGCGCCTCGGTCGGGAACAGCTCGACGTCCAGCGTTCCCACGGCGAGCCCCGCGCAGGCAGCGGCCATGATCGCGATCATCGGCGTGACCCACAGCAGTACGCCGTCGCCGAGGAAGAACGCCATCTGGAACAAGCTGCCGATGACGAACCCGATGATCGTCACCGGGCGTCGCCCCCGGGTCTCCGCCAGGCGCCCCGCGAGGATGATGCCGATGAACCCCGGCACACCCGCAGTGACGCCACGGAACACCGCGACCTCCGAGTTCGAGAAGTCGTGGGTCTTCGTCAGGTAGCGGTTCGTCAGCTGTGACGACGGCGCGCTGAACACGTTGGCAAGGAACGCGACGAGCCCGAGCAACAGGAAGCGGGTGCGGTACGTGCGGTCGACGATCTCACGAAGGCTGCCGCGCCGCGCGCGAGCCGTCGCGATGCGTTGGTAGCGCTGCGTCTCACGCAGGTGGCGACTCAGGCTGGGCACGCACACCACGGTCAGGGCGCTGATCGCGAACGCGATCCGCCAACCGTGGTTGCCCAGATCCGCGAGTGGCAACAGCACCACCGAGATCGCGAACCCGGCACCGAGTGCAAGCGCGAACATAGAGAAGGCGAACGCGCGCGCACCCTCCGGTGCTTCTTCGACCGCGATGACAGCCGCGACGACGAGGGCCGCGTTCACGAACGCGCGTGCGAAGATCTGGGCGCCGGTGAACACCTCGAAGCTGGGCGCGGCAGCGGACACGGCATTTGCGGCGCAGAGCGCGACGAGACAGACGAGCACGAGCCGGCGCCGTCCGAAGCGATCGGACAACGCGGCCGCGACCAGGCTCACCAGCACACCGGCACGGGCGAGCGCGAGCGCGAGTCCGAGAGCCTGGTCGGACCGGTCGAACGCGCGGGTGACGGCGTCGCCGTTCTGTGTCAACAACCCGCCGCCGAAGTTGGCGAGCACTGCGACGGCTGCGACTGCGGCGAGTTGCACTGACTGCTCGGGGGAGAACGAGACCGCAGGCAACACCGACGGGCGCTTTGGCGGTGGCGGGAGTGCCTCACCGGCGACCTCGGCCTGCAGGCAGGCCGCGGCATGGCGCAGCGCTCTGCCCGCACCGATCCGCACGACCAGGCGCACGAACCACCCGAAGTACGGGACATCGACGACCGGGCGTGCCTCGAGCGTGACCCTGGTGTGGTATGGATCGCCGGTGTCGAAGCGGACGTCGAGTGCGGCCGAGTGGTCGAGGTCGTCGTACAGGTTCCCGGTGAGCGTTCCGTCTGCTGCCGGATGCACCCCGAGCACGCGGACTGCGGCGTCGCGCGATCGTTCTGCGTCGGCGTCGAGCGTCACGAGCACGCGCCGTCGCACGTGCGGCATGCTACGGCGTCACACAACCCGTACGAATGAAGGCGCACGATGGCGAAGCTGAAGGAGGGCGCGCGAGCGCCCGCGTTCACACTGACGGACCAGCGCGGCAAGAAGGTGAAGCTCAGCGACTACAAGGGCAAGCGCGTGGTCGTGTACTTCTACCCGAGGGCCGACACGCCCGGCTGCACCACACAGTCGTGCTCGCTGCGCGACGCGACACCCGACCTGAAGAAGCTCAAGGCAGTGGTCCTCGGCATCAGTCCCGACTCGCCGGAGAAGCAGAAGAAGTTCGACGAGAAGTACGACCTCGGCTTCCCACTGCTCGCCGACGAGGACCACAAGGTCGCGAGAGCGTGGGGCACGTGGGGTCAGAAGAGCCTCTACGGACGCAAGTTCATGGGCATCATCCGCTCCGCGTTCGTCATCGACGAGCAAGGCAAGATCGCCGCGGCCTTCTACAAGATCTCGCCCAAGGACACCGTCCCCAAGGTCACCCAGGCGCTGCGCGGCTGACGACTCCGCACACGTCGGCAACGGGGACGACGGTGTCGGGTATCCGGCACGCCTCCGCGACGGCCGAGCCCCTGCACGCCACGCCTACGGCGTGGCGTGGCTCTCCGAGCCGGGTCTCGACCGGCTCCGGCGAACCGCCGGACACCCGACACCATCGTCTCCGCCACACGCTCTGGTCTTTCGCGCGCGAGACGAGACGCGACTTCGAAGACTTCGCCGCGATGACGGGGCGACTCGCGGAGCGAGGAGCTGGAGCGCGCGGAGGTGACAGGGGCGGTGTCGCCGCCCGCAGGTGGGGAGCACCGCAGCACGGCGAGCGAAGCGAGCCGGCGAGGAGCTGGGGCCCCGCCGAGGACGGCGATGCCGCCCCCGTCACCGACCGACGGGTGCGGAGCCTCGCCTCGCGCGCGACTTGAGTTACACGCCGATCGCGTGGAAGCCGCCGTCGACGTGGAGCATCTCGCCCGTCGTCGCCGGGAACAGATCGCTGAAGAGCGCGACGCATGCGTTGGCGACGGGTTCGGGATCCTTGATGTCCCAGCCGAGCGGGGCGCGCTGCGCCCAGATGCCCTCGAACGCTTCGAAGCCCGGAATGCTCCTGGCGGCCATGGTCCGGATCGGCCCCGCGCAAACGAGGTTCACGCGCACCTTCCTCGGCCCGAGGTCGCGCGCGAGGTAGCGGGCGGTCGATTCGAACGCCGACTTCGCCACTCCCATCCAGTCGTAGACGGGCCACGCGACCGTGTTGTCGAAGTCGAGACCGACGATCGATCCGCCCTCGTCCATCAGTGGCAACGCTGCGACGGCGAGCGCCTTCAACGAGTAGGCCGAGATCCGTAGGGCGATGGCCACGTCGTCCCAGGGTGCAGTGAGGAAGCCACCCCCGAGGCACGTGTCCGGCGCGAAGCCGATCGCGTGGAGTACGCCGTCGAGCCTCCCGCCGACGCGTTCCGCGAGCTTCTCGAGGTGTGACTCGTCGGCGACGTCGAGCTCGACCACATCGGGCTCGACGGGGAGTCGCCGCGCCGCACGCTGCGTGAGGCTCATGACACGTCCGAACGACGTGAGCACGACCTCGCCGCCCTCTTCCTGCACGCGGCGCGCGACCGAGTACGCGATCGAGGCGTCGTTGAGCACGCCGGTCGCGAGGATCCGTTTGCCGTCGAGCAGGCCCATGCGCGCGCAGCCTACAAGGGCGTGTTGCCGTGACCTCGTGCCGGCATGTGCTCGCGCTTGGTGACGAGTCGCGACAGCGCGGCGGTGAGCACCCGTCGCGTGTCGGCGGCTGCGATCACCTCGTCGACGAACCCGCGTTCCGCGGCCGCATACGGTCCGGAGAAGCGTGTCTCGTACTCGTCGACGAGGTCGGCCTCGGTGCGTGCGCGCGTGTCCGCGTCATCGATCGCGGCGAGGTGCCGACCGTGCAGGATCTGCACTGCACCGGACGCGCCCATCACCGCGATCTCGGCGGTCGGCCACGCCGCGCACCAGTCGTTGCCGAGCCCTTTCGAGTCCATGACGATGTACGCACCGCCATACGCCTTGCGCAGCACGACGCCGAGACGTGGGACGGTCGCCGCCGCGTATGCGTACACGAGCTCGGCGCCGTGGCGGATCATCCCGCGCCACTCGAGGTCCTTGCCGGGCTCGAAGCCGGGCGTGTCGACGAACGTGATGAGCGGCAGGTTGAAGCAGTCGCACCACTGCACGAAGCGGGCGGCCTTCTCGGACGCCTCGACGTCGATCGTGCCGGCACGTTGGTGCGGCTGGTTCGCGACGACGCCGACCGGCCGGCCGTCGAGGCGGCCGAGGGCGGTCACGAGATTCGCGGCGTGGCGCGGACGCACCTCCAAGAACGAGTCCCGGTCGAGCACGTCCTCGAGCACCACCCGCACGTCATAGGACGCGTTCGCGCGCGCGGGGATCACTGTCGCTGCGCGCGCACAGTCTCGGTCGACGACATCATCGGCGTCCCAGCGCGGGGGGTCCTGCAGATGGTTCGACGGGAGATATTCGAGAAGGTCGCGCACGGCTCCGCGTGCGGCATCCTCGTCGGCCACCACCATCGCCGCGACTCCACTGCGGGTGCCGTGCATCGTCGCGCCGCCGAGACCCCGATGGTCGAGCGCCATTCCGGTGAAGGCGCGCACCGTGTCGGGACCGCTGACGTAGGCGAACGCATCCTCGGTCATCACGACGACGTCGGCGATGCCGAGGAGCAGCGCCGGGCCGGAGACGCACGGCCCGACGACGGTCAGCAGGGTCGGCACGACCCCCGAGGCCCGGCTGAGCGCCAACGCGACGAGGCCCCACGCGTGCAGCGAGGCCACGCCCTCGGTCACGTCGGCGCCGGACGACGCGATTGTCCCCACCACGGGGACGCCGAGATCGATCGCGGCGGTGATCGCGCGCTCGATCGTCTCACCCTCGGCCGGGCCGATCGCGCCGACGTGCTTGCCACCCTCGATGCGGAACTCGCTGACCGTCCGACCGTCGAGCTCGAGCAGCGCGGCCGAGGCCGCGTCGCTCCGCAAGGCGGTCAGCGCGGTCGACGTGCGGAGGTGGGTCAAGCCGAGCCCGTCAGCACGAGCGTGGCGTTGTGGCCTCCGAATCCGAAGGCGTTCGAGAGCACGGGTGCCGGCTTGAACGGGCGGGCCTCACCCGCGACGACATCGAGCCCGATGTCGTCACCGATCTGCTCGAGGTTGGCGGTCGGCGGGATGACCCGGTCGCGGATCGACAGCAGCGCGATGATTGCTTCCGCCGCACCGGCACCGCCGATCATGTGGCCGAGCACGCCCTTGGAGCCGGTGACCGGGGGCGGCTCGTCGCCGAACACCTTGCGAATCGCCTCGGCTTCGGCTGCGTCGTTGAGCGGTGTCGACGTGCCGTGCGCGTTGATGTGGCCGATCGCGGACGGGTCGATGCCGGCATCGTCGAGCGCCTGTTGCATGCACGCGGCAGCACCGGCACCACCGGGAGCCGGCGCGGTGATGTGGTACGCGTCGGCGTTGCGGCCGTACCCCACGACCTCGCCGTAGATCTGCGCGCCGCGACCGCGCGCGCTCTCGAGCGTCTCGAGCACGACGAATGCCGCTCCCTCGGCCATGACGAACCCGTCACGATTGGCGTCGAACGGGCGCGACGCCCGCTCGGGCTCGTCGTTGCGAGTGCTGAGCGCGCCCATGCGCGCGAACGCCGAGATCGTGATATCGGTGAACGCCTCCGTGCCGCCGGCGACGACGACGTCGGCCGAGCCGTCACGCACGAGTCGCAAGCCCTCGCCGATCGCGTTCGCGCCCGCCGCGCAGGCGGTCGAGACGCACATGGCGGGCCCGGTCCAACCGAAGTGCATCGAGATCACACCCGCGGACGCGTTCGGCATGATCATCGGCACGAAGAACGGGCTGATGCGGGCGGGACCCTTGTCGAGGAAGGTCCTGACGTTCTCCTCGAGGGTCTGGAGGCCGCCCACGCCGGTCGCGGCGATCACCGCGCACCGGCTGGGGTCGGCGTTGATCTCGCCGGCATCGGCGATCGCGTCGGCCGCCGCCGCGAAGCCCAGGTGCGTGACCCGGTCCTGGCGACGCGCTTCCTTGGGCCCGAAATAGTGCACGGGATCGAGATCGAGCACCTCGCACGCGAACTGCACGGGGATGTGGCTCGGGTCGAAGCGCTGGATCCTGTGGGCCGTCGGGGTGCCGGCGCGGACCGTCGACCACATGGTGTCGGGGTCGGACCCGGCAGGCGTCTTCACCCCGACGCCCGTGACGGCGATCCGGGGTCGACCTCGAGCATCGAGCAACGCGGGCTCGCTCATGCCTTGGCGGCCACCTTGGCGACGACGAGGTCGACGGCTTGACCCACCGTCGTGACGTCCTCGAGATCCTCCTCGGGCACCGAGATGTCGAAGCGTTCCTCCAGGCCCATGACGAGCTCGACGAGGTCGAGGCTGTCGGCGTCGAGGTCCTCCTTGAACCGCGCTTGGTCGGTGACGGCGTCGGGCTCCACGCTGAGCACCTCGACGGCGACTTCGCGCAACGCGGCGAGTGCTTCGTCACGCTCCATGCAGGGTCCTCCTCGTCTTCGTCCTCGTTCGGGTGATCTCGATCGTGGGGTGTGTCCGGTCTAGTGGCCCATGCCGAGGCCGCCGTCGACCGGGACGAGCGCGCCCGTGACGTAGCCCGCGGGCTCCGAGCAGAGGAAGCGCACGACGGCGGCCACCTCCTCGGGGTGACCGAAGCGTCCGAGGGGGACGGTTGCCTCGATCGCGCCCCGCCAGTCGGCAGGCATCTCGTCGGTCATGGCGGTCACGATAGGCCCCGGTGCGACGACGTTGCAGGTGATGCCCCGTGGGGCCAGCTCGCGGGCGACGGCGCGGGAGAGGCCGAGCAGGCCTGCCTTCGCGGCGGCGTAGTTGGCCTGTCCGGGCGTGCCGGTGTGCCCGCTGACGGAGGAGACGTTCACGATCCGGCCCCAACGGGCGCGCATCATCTTCGGGGTGGCGCGCCGGATCGTGTGGAAGGCGCCGGTGAGATTCGTGCTCAACACCATTGCCCATTGCTCGTCGGTCATGCGCGCGACGAGCCCGTCCGCAGTGGCGCCTGCGTTGTTCACGAGCACCTCGACCGGCCCCCAGGCCTTCTCGACCTCGGTGAACGCGGCGTCGACCGCCGCCGCGTCGCGCACGTCGGCCCGTACCGGCAGCGCCTCGCCGCCCGCCTGCTCCACGGCCGCGCGGGTCTCCTTCGCACCCGCCTCGTCGCTGCTGTAGCCGCAGGCGACCCGGTGGCCGCCCGCGCCGAGAGCCTGGGCGATCGCGCGGCCGATGCCGCGCGACGCCCCCGTCACGAGGGCGGTTCTCACGGGCGGCCCCATCGGAGCAGCGCGCTGCCCCAGGTCATCCCCGCACCGAACCCGCTCATCAGCACGAGATCATCGTCGCGTAGCCGCCCGTCCTCGGCCGCCTCCGTCATCGCGAGCGGGATCGATGCCGCCGACGTGTTGCCGTAGCGGTCGATGTTGACGATGGTGCGCTCGGGGGCCATGCCGAGCCGGTTGGCGGCGGCGTCGATGATGCGGGCGTTGGCCTGGTGCGGGACGAACCAATCGACGTCCGACGCGGACACTCCGGCGCGCTCGAGCGTCGCGCGCGCCGACTCCACGACGACCCGTACGGCGCGCCGGAACACCTCCTGGCCCTGCATCTTGAGCCGGTGCTCGCCGGCGGCGACCGTCTCCTCGGTTGTCGGCATGCGGCTGCCGCCAGCGCGGATCTCGAGCAACGCGGCGGCGGAGCCGTCGCAGCCGAGATCGAACGACAGTAAGCCTCGACCGTCCTCCTCGGACGGCGCGAGCACGACCGCGGCAGCCGCGTCCCCGAACAGGACGCACGTGGCACGATCGTCGTAGTCGGTGATGCGCGACAACGTCTCTGCGCCGATCACGAGCACCTGGCCGAGCCCACCGCTGGTCAGCAGCGCGGCGCCGGTCACGAGCTCGTAGACGAAGCCCGCGCAGCCTGCGTTGAGATCGAAGGAGCCGCACCGCAAGCCGAGCCCGTCGCCGACGAACGCACCCGTGTGGGGAATCGGCTGCTCGGGTGTGGCGGTCGCGACGATCAAGAGGTCGATCGCGTCCGGGGTGACCCCCGCGTGCTTGATCGCGGTGGCGCCCGCCTCGATCGCGAGGGTTGCCGTCGACTCGCCCGCGCCCGCAATGCGCCGCTCACGGATGCCGGTGCGCTCGACGATCCATGCGTCGCTCGTGTCGACGCGGCGCTCCAGCTCGGCGTTCGTGAGCCGCTGGTCGGGGACTGCGGTGCCCCAGCCCGCGATCGCTGCTCTCACGCGCGCCGTTCTACCCGCTATACCCGCAGCCAGGCGATCGGCTGGCCTTCGCGCAGGCGCTCGCCGGGGCGCACGAGCATGCCGACGAGCCGACCGGTGAATGGACTGGCGACCGGGGTCGAGGTGCCAGGGCCTTCGAGGACGCCGACGGTCTGGCCGGCGGCGACGCGCTCACCTTCTCCGACGTCGCCCCCGCGGAAGACGCCGACCGCGGGGGCCACGATCATCCGCTCCGGCACGAGCAGGCCTTCGCCGTGGTCGAGCAGTGAGTCCATGCTCAGCCCACCTCCTGGAGCGACGGCAGGGATGTGTCGTCGGGCGTCGCGACGTTGAGGACCGGGACCTCCGGCACGATGCGCTTGGCCAAGCCGGCCAGCATCGTGCCGTGGCCTACCTCGACGAGTGAACCGGCGCCGGTCGCGACCATCGTCTCGACCGACTGACGCCAATGGACCGGCACCATGACGTGATCGGCGAGCCGATCGCGCCAACCGTCGCCGTCGTCGTAGGGGTTACCGTCGTGGTTCGAGACGACCGGCGCGGTCGGCGCGGCGAGTCGTACCGCGGCGAGCTCGCCTCGCAGTGCATCGGCAGCGTCGCGCATCAATGGTGTGTGGAACGCGGCACCGACGTTCAGCGGCGTCGCACGACGCACGCCGAGCTCCTTCGCGCGCGCCGCACCGGCCTCGACGCCGTCCGGCGTCCCCGCGATGACCAGTTGGCCCGGCGCGTTGTCGTTCGCGACCCAGCAGGCGTCGGGCGCGGCTGTGCACGCGTCCGCGGCCTGCTCCGGCGTCGCGCCGAGCAGCGCGATCATCCGGCCGGGCTTCGCGTCGGCTGCCGCCTGAGTGAGCTCGGCGCGGCGCGCGGCGAAGCGCACGCCGTCGTCGAGCTCGAGCACCCCTGCCGCGATCAACGCGGTCACCTGGCCCAAGGAATGACCGCCGAACGCGACCGGCTTCGCGATCTCGTCGCGCACCGCTTCCCATGCGATCAGCGACGTGAGCAGGACCGCGAGCTGCGCTTCACGCGTGCGCGCGAGACGCTCCGCGGACGCGTCCAGGACCAGCTCCGCCAGCGGCTCGCCGAACGCAGCCTCGGCGCGTTCGATCACGGACCAGGCCGGGTGGTCGCGCCAGGGCGCGCCCATACCCGGCTCCTGGGTTCCCTGACCTGGGAAGATGACGGCGGTGCCCAACGACGAGTCCCCTCGTGCGCAGATCGGTGGGTCTGGGAGTCGGACCGTTCGGCCGTGGACCGGGTTACACGCCTCCGGTCGACGTAACAGCCTCGTAACCAGGCGTTTCCGTCGCCGGAGCATCCCATAGGGTGCGGCTCGTGCCGCTGCCGAACTCGGACGACCTCGTCGCGTTGCTGCCGCACGGGCCTGAGTTCCGGTTCGTCGACGCGGTCGAGGCATTCGTACCGGGAGAGTCGATCGAGGCCCGGTACCGGATCACGGGAGCAGAGCCGTTCCTCGCCGGACACTTTCCGGGCAATCCGGTCTGGCCCGGGGTGATCCAGCTCGAGGCCCTGGCGCAGGCGGGCGCGATCGCAGTGCTCGCCGACGAGCGGTACGAGGGGAAGCTGCCGCTCTTCGGCGGGGTCGAGAAGGTCCGCTGGCGGCGGCTCGTCCGTCCCGGCGACGAGCTCGCGCTCAACGTGACATTGGCGCGGCTGAGCGCGCGGGGTGGCTGGGGTCAGGGCATCGCCGACGTCGACGGGGCGATCGCCTGTGAGGCGCGCCTGTTCTTCGCGATCGGCGACGCTTGACGTCGCTACTCGTCGCGCCGTAGCTCCGCGACCGGAGCGCGTTCCGCCTCGGCCTCGTCGACTTCTTCGGCGATCTCGTCGGGGTCCTCGCCCAGCAGGAGGCGCGTCTCGACATCTTCGGCGAGCGGCGGCTCGGCGCGCACTCGACGCCAGGGCGCGACCACGATCAGTAGTAGGACGACTACGGACAGCGCGCAGACGATCGCGAGCGCCCACACGATCGAGTCGATGGCGAGGAGCGGCACACACGAAATTTACTCGCGCCACGGCAAAGAGCCGCAATCACAAGGCAGATCGGACGTTGCAGCGGACGAAATGGGGCGACCGCACCCGAAAGCACGGGTGCGGGGGTCGAGGGAGCAACGACCATGGGAGGCCACTCTGAATGCACAGACTTCGATACTGCGCAGTAGCGCTGGCCGGCGCGACCTGCCTTGCCTTCGCGATGGGCGGCACCGCCGGCGCGCAGGTTGACCAGGACAACGGCGGAGCGAGCGGCCTATCCGCGTCGCTGAACCTGCCGATCGTCGGCACCGTCAACATCCCGCCGACACCGAACGTGAACCTGCCGCCACTCGGTGGGTCGGTCCACGAGAACGTTGTGTCGCTCGACGTGCCACATGTCGTCAGCGCGGCGGTGCTCGACGTGCAGTCGAACGGGACCACCGGTCCGGGTGGCAGCGTGACCAGCGCGGCCGACGTCGCCACCGCGAACGTCCTGGAAGACACCGTCACCGCCGATGTCGTCCACAGCGACTGCCTCTCGGACGAGAGCGGTTCGTCGGGGAACTCGGCGCTGGTCGACGCGTCGGTCGCGGGCAACCCGATCGAGGTGAGCCCGCCCGCGAACACGTCGATCCCGGTGCCTGCCGTCGGCACCGTGATCCTGAACGAGCAGCAGGAGAGCAACGCGCCGGGCAGCACGAGCATCGTGGTGAACGCGGTGCACGTGGCGCTGGATGGCATCGCCGGAACCGGCGACGTCATCGTGAGCCAGTCGCGTTGCGGTGTCGCCGGTGCCGCCGTGCTGGGTGAGACGGTCACCAGAGGCAGCGGCGCCGGTGGGGTGTCCGAGGCCGGGCCCGCCGCGGCTTCGGCGATCGGGTCCAACCCGAATCTCGCCGGCTGAGCCGAGGTACAGCGTTGACGAGAGGTGGCCGGGTGGTGCCCGGCCACCTCTCACGTTCGCGGAGTACGCGGTGAAGAGCAGTCGTGCAGCCGGGCGGATGGGTCGACCTTGCGTCGCGGCGTCAGCGATCGTCGCGCTGTTGCTCGTTGCCGGCGGTGGAGCGGTCGAGGCCCGAGTCGGGCAGCGCGACCATCGCAAGCGCGCGGCGGTCGCCGACGGCATCGTCGCCCAGGTTCTCGTGCGTGCGGTTGCCGTGTTCCAGAAGCCGGGCGACGCTGCTCCCAAGCTCACCCTTCCGAACCCGACGGAGAACGGCGGCCCGCGCGTCTTTCTCGTCGACAAGCAACGCGACGACGGATGGGTCCGGGTCTACTTGCCGGTTCGGCCCAATCACTCCCGCGGCTGGATCCGCGCCACGGATGTCCGTCTGGCGCGTGACCCGTACCGCATCAAGATCTCGTACGCGAAGCACCGCATCGCGGTGTACAGGGGCGAGCAGCGCGTCCTGCGTGAGCCCGTCGGGCTCGGACGCAAGATCACACCGACCCCCGGCGGCACCTACTACCTCACCGAGCTGTACGACGTGCCGAACGACAACGGCCCGTACGGGCCGTACGCGTTCGCGCTGTCCGGGTTCTCCGAGACGCTGACGAGCTTCAACGGCACCGATGCCATCATCGGTATCCATGGCACCAACGATCCCGCGGGCCTCGGCCACGACGTCAGCCACGGCTGCATCCGGATGAGCAACGCGGGCATCACGGTCCTCGCCGGAACGTTGCCGCTCGGGACCCCGGTTCAGATCAAGGCCTGACCGCTCTCGCGCGTGCCCGGAGTGGGACTCGAACCCACACGCCCTGACGGGCAGCCGGTTTTGAGCCGACCGCGTCTGCCGATTCCGCCATCCGGGCTCGGCACTCAGGCTACTGAGAGCAGAGCACGCGAAGTGTCGGGTACGGATTGACGGGATTCACGCCGTCGGGGCGGATCTCGAAGTGCGTGTGTGGCGGACCGCCGGCCGCGTTCCCCGTGTCGCCCACGTACCCGATCACCTCGCTGCGTTGCACGCGCCGCTCGGGGCCTTCGATCCGGCTGAGGTGCGCGTAGTAATAGGTGACACCGTCATCGCCGCGCAGCAGCACACCGATGCCGCCGAGGCCGCCGATGTTGTACTGGAGGTAGCCGGCGACGACGGCGACGTCGGGCGTTCCCATCGCGGCGAACAGGTCGTTGCCCTGGTGCGTCCGCCCGCCCGAGCGCGGCGCGCCCCAGTCGTTCGTGAAGACGACTGGGCCGGCGACGGGGCAGACGGCCGCGCCCGTGGCCACCTGCCCCGCCGCGGCTCCGCCCTCGCCCGCGAACTCGGCTTGAGACTGTGCGATCGCATCGAGCTTCTTCACCGCGGCATCGGCGGCCGCGAGCGCGGTGGTGAGCAAGTCGCGCTGCTTCGCGAGCTGCTGCACCAGCGCGTCCTGCTGTGCTTTGTGGGCCTGGAGCTCGGCCTCGTCACGCTCGAGCTTCTTCGAGGTCCGCGTGAGCTCGGCAGCGAGGTCGCGGTCGTGCGATGCCGCGCGCGACGTCAACTCGTTCGCCCTCGCCGCCGCGACGACGTCCTCGGCCGCGAGCATGCGCGACAGGGCTCCGGTGTTGCCCTCGCGGTACAGCTCGACGGCGCGGGCCTCGACCTCGGCCTTGAGCTCCGCGGCGCGAGCACGCAGGGCCGGGATCTCCTGCTCGAGGCGAGCGATCTCCTGCTCTTGGCGGGCTTGCTCGGTGAGCGCATCGGTGTACCGCTGGGCGGCATCGGTCGCGGCCGCCTGCGCCTGCGCGAGCTCCTCGCGTGCCTGTGCGTGCGGGTCACGCGCCGCAGCTGCCAGCGCGGGTGCGCCGAGCGCGATCGCCGTGATTCCGGCGGTCACGAGACCGAAGCGACGGAGGAGATGTGGGGCGTTCGACATGAGGGGCTCGACGCACGCGGAGTGCGGCGGTGACTGTTGTTGTCGGCCCGTTGGGCGTCGCGGTTGAGCGTGTCTCGCGGCGCGGATCAGGTGCCGGGCGTGATCCCCAGGCGCTTCGCGATGACCTCGTTCATGATCTCGTCGGTGCCCGCGCCGATGCGCTGGAGGCGGGCGTCACGGAACGCGCGGCTCACCGGGTACTCGTCCATGTAGCCCGCACCCCCGTGCACCTGTACGCACGTGTCGGCGAGCCGGTTGAAGACCTGTGCGGAGTACTTCTTCGCCATCGAGATCTCCGCGACGGGGTACTCGCCCTGCTGGAGACGCCAGACGGTCGCATAGACCAACGAACGGGCCGCCTCGAGCTCGGTGGCCGCGTCGGCGAGCTTGTGCGCGATCACCTGATGGCCGGCGATTGGTGTGCCGAAGGCCTTCCGCTCCTTTGCGTAGGCGATGGTCTCTTGCAGCACCCAGTCGGCGTAGCCGATGCAGGCGGCCGCCCCGGCCATCCGCTCGTACTGCAGCTGCCACATCAGCTGCGCGAAGCCGCGTCCGGGCTCGAGGCCGATCAGGTTGGCGTGTGGCACGGGCACGTCGTCGAGCGCGATCTCCGCGGTGTCACTCGACTGCATCCCCATCTTGCGGAGCTTTCGCGACACGCCGACTCCCGGGAGATCGGTGTCGACGAGGAACAGCGAGATGCCGGCGTGTCCGGAGCCGGGCTCGGTCTGCACGACGCACGTGAGGAAGTCGGCGCGTAGGCCGTTCGTGATGAAGAGCTTGCTCCCGGTCACGTGCCACGTGTCGCCGTCGCGCACGCCGCGGGTCTTGATGCCCGCGACGTCGGACCCCGCGTCGGGCTCGCTGATCGCGATCGCGGCGATCTTCTCTCCCGCGATCGCCGGGCGCAGGTAGCGCTCCTTCTGGTCGTCGGTCCCGAACTCTGCGATGGCCGGGGTTGCCATGTCGGTCTGCACGGACAGCGCCATGGCGATCGCGCCACAGCCGGCCTTGGCGATCTCCTCGACGAAGACGATCTCGGTGGCGAGGTCGCCACCCGAGCCGCCCCAGCGCTCCGGGTAGTGCAGGCCGAGGAACCCGAGCTCTCCGGCTCGCCGGAACACGTCGTCGGGGAAGTACCCGGCGTCCTCCCACTCGTCGACGTACGGGCGTAGCTCCTTGTCGACGAAGCGGCGGACGGAGTCGCGCAGCTCCTCGTGCTCGGCGGTGAAGATCGGGTAGCGGCTCATGGACATTGGGCACTGCCATTGTGCCCTGCGCGTCCTACTATCTCCTCTCTATGGCGCGGTCGATCCTCCAGCGCCGGCTCGTCGACGTGACCGAGCGGCGCAAACGGCTCCGGGCGGAGCTCTCGGTCACCCAGGAGCAGCTCGTCTTCCTCGAGAACGAGGCGGATGACGCTCGCCTGCGGGCACTCGTCGCCGAGACCCCCCTCGGGGACGCCGAGGCGCGCGACGCCCGTCGCACCGCCGACGCCCTGGCGCGGCACCGTGACGCACTGGTCCTGTCCATCGCGAACCTCGAGCGCGAGCAGGACGCACTGCTCGACCGCATGTCGGCCGAGCTCTCCGCTCGCTGAGCCCGCCGGTCAGCCCCGTGCCCAGCGAGACCACCGCCCCCCGCGTCGTGATCGCCGAAGACGAGGCGATCATTCGCCTCGATCTCAAGGAGCTGCTCGAGGAGGAGGGCTACGAGGTCGTCGGCGAGACCGGTCGCGGTGACGAGGCGATCGAGCTCGTGCGCGAGCTCGTCCCCGACCTGGTCATCCTCGACGTCAAGATGCCGGGCCTCGACGGCCTCGCAGCGGCGCGGCTCATCGCGGGCGAGCGCATGGCCGCGGTCCTCATCCTCACCGCGTTCTCCCAACGGGACCTCGTCGAGCAGGCCCGCGATGCCGGGGCGCTGGCGTACCTCGTCAAGCCGTTCCAGAAGAGCGACCTGATCCCGGCGATCGAGGTGGCGCTGGCACGCCACAACGAGCTGACCTCGCTGGAGCGCAGCGTCGGGGACCTCCAGGAGCGGCTCGACGCGCGCAAGCTCATCGACCGGGCGAAGGGTCGGCTCATGGACGAGCACGGGCTCGACGAGCACGGTGCGTGGCGGTTCATCCAGACCGAGGCGATGCGGAACCGCGTGAAGGTCCAGGAGATCGCCAGGCGGGTTCTGGCCGGCGAAGTCACACCCTGAGCGTCGCGGCCGGCGCCGCCTCGTACGATCGAGGGTGATGCCGAAGCTCCTGTTGCTCGATGGTCATTCGCTGGCGTACCGAGCGTTCTATGCGTTGCCGGCGGACCTGAGCACGCCGGCCGGGACGGTGACGAACGCGGTATTCGGGTTCACGTCGATGCTCACGAAAGTGCTCTCCGACGAGAAGCCCGACTACCTCGCGGTCGCCTTCGACACCGGGAAGCCGACGTTCCGCTACGAGATGGATCCCGACTACAAGGCGGGCCGCAAGGAGACGCCCGAGCTGTTCTCGTCGCAGATGCCGCTGATCCGTGAGGTGCTCGAAGCGCTGCAGATCCCGATTCTCGAAGTCGAAGGTGTGGAAGCCGACGACGTGATCGCCACGCTCGCCACTCAGGCCGAGGCAGAGGGCATCGACGTCGTGATCGTCACCGGCGACCGCGACGTGTACCAGCTCGTGCACGATCCCCACGTGAAGGTGCTCTACAACAAGCGGGGCGTGTCCGACTATGCGTTGTACGACGAGGCGGGCATCGTCGAGCGCACAGGTGTCACCGCCGCGCAGTACTCCGAGTACGCCGCGTTGCGGGGCGACAACAGCGACAACCTGCCTGGTGTCCCGGGCATCGGCGAGAAGACGGCGGCCAAGCTCGTCAGCACCTACGGCACGCTCGAGGAGATCTTCGAGCACCTCGAAGACCTCCCGCCCAAGCAGCGCGAGAACCTCGGCGAGATGCAGGAGCGCGTGCTGTTGAACCGGCAGATGTCCTTGCTGCTGCGTGACGTCGCGTGCGGCCTCGACCTCTCGCAATTGCGCCAGGGTGCGTTCGACCGTGAGCAGGTCCGCGTGCTCTTCGACCAGCTGGCGTTCCGGACTCTGCTGCCGCGGCTGATGGAAGCGATCGGTGACGTGGCCGCGGAGGCGGAGGTCTCGGAGACGCTCGACGCCACCGTCGAGCGCGTGCGCGACGTCGCCGCCGCGGCCCGGCGGCTCGAGAAGATCGTGGCGAACGGGTCGCGCTTCGCGCTCGAGCCGCGCTGGCAGGGGGCACCGGGCTCGAGCACGCTCGCGGGGCTCGCGGTCGCGACCGACGATGGTGAGGTTGCGTACCTCGACGCGGAGCTGTTGGCCGCGCCGGAGGTGGCGGCGCCCAGGCAGGCGCTCATCGGAGCCGACGGCCCTCCACTCGTCGTCCATCGCGCGAAGGACCTGATGCACGGGCTCGGCGCAGACGTCCGGTCGCTGCAGCACGACACCGCGGTGATGGCGTACCTGCTCGATCCCGCGGAGGGAAAGTACCGGCTCGAAGACCTCGCGCTCCGCTACCTGTCACTCGAGGTGCGCTCGCCCGATCAAGAGGAGGGCACCCTCGACCTCGACGGCGAGGGGGGCGTCGAGGAGACGGGGCGTCGCGCCGCTGCGGTGCTCCGTCTGGCCGACGCACTCGAGGAAGCCCTCCGAGCGCGCGAGCTCACAGAGCTGTACGAGCGCATCGAGCGTCCGCTCGTCCGGGTGCTCTACAAGATGGAACGCGCGGGCATCCGCGTCGACCGAGCGTTTCTCGACGAGCTGCGCAAGGACCTCGCGCAGCAGTGCGAGGAGCTGATCACGAGGATCCACGGCTACGCGGGCGAGGAGTTCAACGTGAACTCGACGCCGCAGCTGCGGGTCGTGCTGTTCGAGAAGCTCGGCCTCACGCCGGTCAAGAAGACCAAGACCGGTGCGTCGACCGACGCCGACTCGCTCCAGAAGATGGCCGACGACCACCCCATCGTCGAGGCGCTGCTGCGCTATCGCGAGGTCGAAAAGCTGCGCGGCACGTACGCCGAGGCGCTCCCACCGCTGATCCAGGCCGATGGTCGCGTGCACGCCACCTTCAAGCAGACCGACACCACGACCGGACGCATCTCGAGCGAAGCGCCGAACCTCCAAAACGTGCCGGTACGAACCGCCGACGGGCGTGAGTTCCGCCGCACCTTCATCGCCGAGGAGGGCAACGGGCTGCTGACCGCCGATTACTCGCAGATCGAGCTGCGCGTGCTCGCGCACCTGGCCGAGGACCCGGGCCTCATCGACGCGTTCGAACGCGGTGTCGACATCCACACCGCGACCGCGGCGAAGGTCTTCCACGTCGAGGAATCGACGGTCGACCCGCCGCAGCGTCGTTTCGCCAAGGTCGTCAACTACGGGCTCGCGTACGGCATGGAGGCGTACGGCCTGGGTCAGCGGCTCGGCATCCCGACCGAGGAAGCGCGCGAGATTCTCGAGGCGTACTTCGAGGGCTTCCCGAACGTGCGCGAGTTCATGGTGCGAACCGTCCGCGAGGCGAAGCAGTGCGGGTTCACGACGACGATCTTCGGCCGCCGCCGGCAGATCGCCGAGCTGTCGTCGGACAACTTCCGCATTCGCCAGATGGGTGAGCGGATGGCGCAGAACGCGCCCGTGCAGGGCTCGGCTGCTGACATCTTCAAGCTCGCGATGATCGACGTCGACCGCGCACTCGAGAAGGCGGGCGCGCGGACGCGCATGCTGCTGACGGTGCACGACGAGCTCATCTTCGAGGTTCCCGCAGAGGAACGCGACCAGGTCGCGCCGTTGATCCGAGACACGATGGAGTCGGTCACGGAGCTGCGGGTGCCCCTCGCCGTCGACATCGGCTTCGGTCCCAACTGGGCCGCCGCCAAATGACCCTCCCGCCCCCTTGTTGCGTTTCTCAGCATGCGATAGCAGGTCGAGCGCGGGAATCGGGAGGCCGCTGTGAACCTGCCCGGGCATGCTGAGAAACGCAACATGGTGGGGGACGCGCCGGCGGGGTACTGGTTCGGAGCGGTCGCTCGGTTTCTCGGGCCGGCGTACTTGCGGAATGCGTTCACGAAGGGAACCGAGCAAGAGGTCGAGTTCCTCGTCGACGCGCTCGCGCTCACGTCCGGGCAGCGCATCCTGGACGTGGGGTGCGGGCCGGGGCGGCACGCACTCGCGCTCGCGCGTCGCGGCTTCAACGTCGTCGGGATCGACGCGTCCGAGGAGTTCGTTGTGCTCGCGCAGAAGGCCGCCGCAGACGAGGGCCTTCCCGCGCGCTTCGCGGTCATGGACGTGCGCGACCTGACCTCCGACGCGGATTACGACGCCGCGATCTGCCTCTGCCAAGGCGGCTTCGGGCTCTTGGGCGGGCGTGACGACGTCGACGTCTTCTGCCGCATCGTCCGCACCGTGCGCCCCGGTGGTTCACTCGCCGTCTCGGCGTTCTCGGTGCTGTTCGCAGTGCGGTTCCTCGAGGACGGCGAAGAGCTCGACGCCGCGACCGGTGTGCTCCACGAGCGCGCGATGGTGCGCAACGAGGATGGTGACGAGCGCGAGTTCGAGCTCTGGACCACGTGCTTCACGGCTCGCGAGCTCGAGCTGCTCGCGCAGAGCGCGGGCGTCGACGTCATCGCGGTGCACGGCGTCACCCCCGGTCGGTACTGCGCCGCGATGCCCGACCTCGACCAGCCGGAGCTGCTGCTGGTAGGCCGCCGACGCCCGTGACCATGTAGCCTGGCGACGCGGTCTCCGACCCGGAGGCCGCGCCGTTCGCGCCCAGACCCAGGTGATTGGGAGACGGGAGACCCCGGCGGCGCGCACGAGCAAGGTTTCGGAGGAGTCAGGTTTTGTCGGAGACGGACGCGACGGGCGGCGGGAGCGCCCCCGTCCTGGAGTCGGAAGCGGGGGACACAGGTCCCACCCCCAGCCCCGGCGGCGACGCGGGCGACGGGAATGGCGGTCGCGAAGGCCCCGTCGTTCTCGACGACCTCGGCGGGCAATCGTTCTCCGACGCGGTCGACGCGACAATCGTCGCGTTCGACGACGGTGACATCGTCAGCGGCAAGGTCGTCAAGATCGACAGTGACGAGGTGCTGCTCGACATCGGCTACAAGTCCGAAGGCGTCATCCCGTCGCGCGAGCTCTCGATCCGTAACGACATCGACCCGCACGAGGTCGTCTCGCTCGACGAGGAGCTCGAGGCGCTCGTCCTCACCAAGGAGGACAAGGACGGCCGGCTCATCCTCTCGAAGAAGCGCGCGCAGTACGAGCGCGCGTGGGGCACGATCGAGGCGCTCAAGGAGAAGGACGAGGTCGTCGAGGGCCCCGTGATCGAGGTCGTGAAGGGCGGGCTCATCCTCGACATCGGGTTGCGCGGGTTCCTGCCCGCGTCGCTTGTCGACCTGCGCCGGGTCCGCGACCTTCACCCGTACGTCGGGCGCACCCTCGAGTGCAAGATCATCGAGCTCGACAAGAACCGCAACAACGTCGTGCTGTCACGCCGTGCCTATCTCGAGGAGACGCAGCGTGAGCAGCGCGACGAGTTCCTTGCCAACCTCAAGCCGGGCGAGGTGCGTCAGGGTGTCGTGTCGTCGGTCGTGAACTTCGGCGCGTTCGTCGACCTGGGCGGCATGGATGGTCTCGTGCACGTGTCCGAGCTCAGCTGGAAGCACGTCGACCACCCGAGCTCGGTCGTCCAGGTCGGCGACGAGGTCACGGTGCAGGTGCTCGACGTCGACCTCAGCCGCGAGCGCATCTCGCTGTCACTCAAGGCGACGCAGCAGGACCCGTGGCAGGAGTTCGCCGACGGGCACGAGGTCGGCGAGCTCGTCTACGGCAAGGTCACGAAGCTCGTCCCGTTCGGCGCCTTCGTCCAGGTCGGTGACGGGATCGAGGGCTTGGTCCACATCTCCGAGATGGCCGGGCACCACGTCGAGTCGCCCGAGCAGGTCGTGACCCCCGGCGAGGAGCTGTGGGTCAAGATCATCGACATCGACCTCGACCGGCGCCGGATCTCGCTGTCGATCAAGCAGGCAGCCGAGGGCGGCGAGGTCGCCGCCGAGTACCGCGACCAGTTCGGCGAGCACGCCTACGACGAGCACGGCAACTACATCGGAGCCGCGCCCGAGCCGTCCGAGGGTGAGGCCGGCGCAGCGGGGAATGCCCGGACCGGGGCCGAGGGGCCCGCAGTCGCGCCGCCCGCACCCGAGGCCTCCCAGGCGGTGGAGGCCGAGGAGCCCCCGGTCGAGTAGCACCACGCGGCCTCGGAGGCCTGCTCTACTACCGCTGCAGCCGTTGCTCGCTCTCAAGGTCGGGGTTCCCCACGCCGACCATGAAGGATCGAGGGCGCAACTAGCTGAGGAGCAAGGACCGTGGGGAACCGCCGGACTCTCATCGCGGCTGCGGCAATCGTGCTGGCGATCGCCGCGGGCGCGGGCGTCTACATGTACACGGCGAACGCCGACAAGCGTGCCGAGGACAAGGTGCGCGTCGTCGACGCGTACGTCGCGTCCGTCGACATCCCCAAGGGCACCAGCGGCGATGCCGCGCTCACCGAGGGGATGATCCACCCGCAGAAGGTGCTCGCGGGTTCCGTGCCCGCAGCCGCGGTCCGCGACTCGAGCACGCTCCAGGGAAAGATCGCCGCGTCGGCCATCTCCGCGCAGCAGTTCATCACCGACACGAGCTTCGTCGCTCCGGCCGAGGGGGGCGGCGGCACCCTCGCCGCCGCGATCGCCGGGAGCAATCGCGTCGCGGTCTCGGTCTCGGTCGACCTGCCCCGGGGCGTCGCCGGTCAGATCGCGCCGGGCGACCGAGTGGACCTCGCGACCGCGAACAACGGTCCCTCGGCCTACATCCTCCAGAACGTGAAGGTCCTGGCCGTCGGCCAACAAACCGCCGCGACCAGCTCCACCCCCGAGGGTCAGGCCCCGCAGGTGTCGGGCCTCCTCACCTTCGAGGTCACGCCCGAGGACGCCCTCAAGATCGAGGACGCCGTGAAGGCCAACTCCCTCTACCTCTCCCTGCGGCCGCTCGCGGCGTCGGGGACGGCAAACGGAGGCAACAGCTCCGTCTCGGCTTCGGGGGGCTAGGGCCGCGGTGGCCATCGAGTACGGGGGCACGCTGCCCGCGAGGAACGAGCGATACGACGTCGCGGTCGTCGAGCCCGATGCTCGTCACCGGATGCGCATCGGCACGCAGCTCGCGGGCGCGGAACAGTTCTCCTCCATCGAGGACCTGGTCCAGCACCTGCGCACCGGGCGTCCTCTGGTCGCGGTATTCGGCCCCGGGCTCGCGGTCCCGTACGGCTTCCAGCAGGTCCACCGCCTGATCTCGGCGTACCCCGAGCTGGGCGCTGTGTTCGCGGTCGAAGAGGTGACGACCGAGCTTCTCCAGCAGGCACTCCGCGCCGGGGCGCGTGACGCGGTGCCGGTGCAGGACGCAGAGTCGCTCGGCCAGGCCGTCGAGCGGGTCGGAGCCGTGTTGACGGAGTCGAGCTCCCGGGTGCCCGCGATCCCGACCGCGCGTCCCGCGCCGGGCCGGCTGATCGTGGTCTTCTCGACGAAGGGCGGGGTGGGGAAGAGCACGATCGCGGTGAACGTCGCGGTGTCGATGGCGCGTCACACGAGCGAGCGCATCGCGCTCGTCGACGCCGACCTCCAGTTCGGCGACGTCGCCGTGCTGCTCGGCATCCCGCCACAACACACGGTCCTCGACGCGGCGGCGACGGCTGACCTCGGCGATGCCGAGTTGCTGCTCACCATGCTGGCGCGCCACGAGAGCGGCTTGCTCGTGCTGCCGGCACCGACCGACCCGACCGGCGCGCCGATGCTCGCCGAGGAGATGCGCTCGGTGTGCCGCGCGTTGCGGTTGACCTGCTCACACGTGGTCGTCGACATGCCCGCGCAGTTCGACGAGGTCACGCTTGCGCTCGTCGAGGCGGCCGACGATGTGTTGCTGGTCGGCGGCTTGGACATCCCGAGCGTCAAGAACCTCAAGATCGGTATGCAGGCGCTCGATCTCGCGGCGGTGGCGGGTCCGAAGCTCCGGCTCGTGCTGAACCGGGCGAACACGCAGGTGAAGCTCGACGTCCGCGAAGTCGAGCAGGTGCTCGGGCTGCGTGCCGAGTTCCCGATCCCGTCGGACATCGCCGTTCCCCTCTCGGTCAACGCGGGCATCCCGGTGGTCGACCACGCGCCCCGCTCCGCGGCAACTCGCGCGCTCGACCACATTGCGACGTCGTTGCTCGGCGCGAGCGACGCGAGCCGGGGCAAGACCAAGAAGCGGCGTGGACGACGCCGCAAGGGCAGTGAGGAGAGGACGCGATGACGATTCGCTGGCAGCAGGAGCAGCCGCCGCCCGCAGAGCCGCGCGCGCCGTTGGCTCCGGCCCCCCCGAGCGGGTCGGCGCCGCCCGGGTCGCCACGCCAGCCGCCGGCCGCCCCTCCGGCCCAGCGCTCGGTGCCGGCGGCGCGGGCCCAAGCGCTCGAGGAGCTGCGCCACAAGATGCACCAGTTCGTGATTCACGAGCTGGGCCCGGTCCTCTACGACCAGCGGGTCTCGGAGACCGAGCTGCGCAAGCAGGTCGAGGAGCAGCTGCACCGCGCGCTCGCGCAGGAGCGCATGGCGCTCGGCGCGGCCGAGCGGCAATCCCTCGTGAAATCGGTGTTCGACGACGTCCTCGGATACGGGCCGATCGACAATCTCCTCCGTGACGCCGGCATCAACGAGGTCATGGTCAACGGTCCTGAGCACGTCTACGTCGAGCGCGACGGCAAGATGGAGCTCACCGACATTCGCTTTGTCGACGAGACCCACCTCCGCCGCATCATCGACAAGATCGTGAGCCAGGTCGGTCGGCGCGTCGACGAGGCCACCCCGATGGTGGACGCCCGTCTCCCGGACGGCTCGCGCGTCAACGTCGTGGTGCACCCGCTCGCCATCGATGGTCCGTTCGTGACGATCCGCAGGTTCGCCGCCGACCCCTACAAGGTGGACGACCTCGTGAACCTGGGCACGCTGAGCCCCCAGGCTGCGCACTTCCTCGACTCCTGCGTGCGCGGTCGCGTGAACGTCGTCGTGAGCGGCGGGACCGGCACCGGGAAGACGACGCTGCTCAACGTGCTCTCTTCGTTCATTCCCTCCACCGAGCGCATCGTCACCATCGAAGACGCGAAAGAGCTCCAGCTCCAGCAGCCCCACGTGTTGGCGACGGAGGCCCGCCCGCCCAACATCGAGGGGAAGGGTGAGATCCGCATCCGCGATCTGGTCCGGAACTCGCTTCGTATGCGCCCGGACCGCATCGTCGTCGGCGAGGTCCGCGGCGCCGAGGCGCTCGACATGCTCCAAGCGATGAACACCGGTCACGACGGCTCGCTGACGACGGTGCACTCGAACTCGCCCCGAGACACGCTGTCGCGCATCGAGACGATGGCGCTCATGGCCGGCATGGATCTGCCGGTGCGCGTGATCCGGGAGCAGATGGCGTCGGCGCTCGACCTCGTGGTGCACCTGAGCCGTCTGCGGGACGGCACGCGGCGCGTCTCGCACGTCAGCGAGGTCATGGGCATGGAGGGCGAAGTTGTCGTCCTCCAGGACCTCTACCTGTTCGACTACGCGATGGGCGTCGACGCGGACGGGCGATTCCTCGGCCACCTGAAGAGCACCGGGATCCGGCCCGGCTTCAGCGAGCGTCTCGCCAACGTCGGTGTCCACCTCGACCCCGCATTGTTCGCGGGCGAGACGTTCAGCCGACGAGCGGGGGGCCGGCGGTGAACGCGCTCTCGTTCGCGCCGCCGCTGCTCGCGCAGACGGGCACCTCGACCATGCGGGTCGGCATCGCCGTTCTCATGGCGGCGGCGATCCTCGCGCTCGCGCTCACCCTCATGACGCTGCGCGGCGACAAGCGCAGCGCGCTCGAGAAGCGCCTGACCGGCTTCGGGGCCGGCGACGGCGGCGGCGACGGAGAGGGCGAGCGGCTGCCCGGCGCGCGAGGCGACCAGTCCATCGCCGAGACCCGCCTCGTCCGGGACATCGCCGACTTCACGGGGCGAGTCGCCGAGCGCGTCGGTCTGCTCAACCGCGTCGAGCTCAAGCTGGAACAGGCCGACCTGCCGCTGCGGCCACCCGAGGCGATCTTCTTCTACCTCGCCGGGCTGTTCGTCGTGTTGGTGGGCGGTCTCCTGCTCCTGCCGCCGCCGGTCGCGCTCGTCCTCGTGCTCGTCGCCGCGATCGGGCCGGTCGCCTGGCTCGAGCTGCGGCGAACCCGACGGCTCCGCAAGTTCGAGGTGCAGCTCCCGGACGTGCTCAACCTGCTCGCCGGGTCGATGCGGGCCGGCTTCTCGTTCGCGCAGGGCCTCGAGGCGGTCGCCGAGGAGGCATCGGAGCCGTCGCGCCGCGAGCTCCAGCGGGCGTTCGCCGAGAGCCGGCTGGGCCGGCCCATCGAGGACGCGCTCGAGGACTCGGCCAACCGGATGCAGAGCGTCGACATGATGTGGGCGGTACTGGCGATCCGAATCCAGCGAGAGGTCGGCGGCAACCTGGCGGAGCTGCTCGACACCGTCGCACGCACGATGACCGAGCGAGAGCGACTCCGCCACGAGATCATGGCGCTCACCGCGGAGGGGCGGCTGTCGGCGTGGGTCCTCGGGATCTTCCCGCCCGCGTTCGCGGTGGTCCTGTACCTGATCCAGCCCGACTACATGTCACTGCTGTTCAGCGAAGCCATCGGCATCACCGCCGTGATCGTCAGCGCCGTCATGTGCGTGATCGGATTCGTCTGGCTCCGCAAGATCCTGGCGATCGAGGTCTGACATGGATCCGTTGGTGATCTCCGCGCTCTTCGGTGGAGCCGTGCTGCTCATCGGCATCTTCACCGCTTCGGCCGTGGCCGAGCGCGCCGACGTGCGAGACTCGCTGCGCCGGCTCGAGGGCTACCAGATCCAGGACATGCGTGACCAGGAGATGCTCGCTCCGATGAGCGAGCGCCTGTTGGCGCCGTTCATCGGCGGTCTCTCGTCGCTGACGCAGCGGTTCACGCCGCAGGGCTATCGCGAGCAGGTTGCCCGCAAGCTCGTGCTCGCCGGCAACCCGGGGAACCTGACGGTCGACCAGATCCTGGTGGCGAAGCTGCTCGGCATGATCTCGATCGTCTTGTGGCTCCCGCTCGTCATCGTGCTCCACCTGAGCGGGCTGCTGGCTATCGCCGCGGTCTTGTTCCTGTGGTTCGGCTCGTTCATGTTCACCGACGTGTACCTGTCCCGCAAGGTCGATGAGCGCAAGCACCAGATGGCGGTGCAGCTTCCGGACATCCTCGACCTGCTCGTCATCTCGGTCGAGGCGGGCCTCGGCTTCGAGCAGGCGCTCGATCGCACGACCGCGGCGGTGCCGGGCCCCCTTGCCGACGAGTTCCGTCGCATGCTGCGGGAGACACGATTCGGGACGAGCCGGGCCGACGCCCTACGCGCGATGGACGAGCGATCTGACGTGCCCGAGCTCCGCGCGTTCATCCTCGCGATGTTGCAGGCAGACACGTTCGGCGTGTCGATCGCGCGCATCCTCCGCTCGCAGGCTGACGAGATGCGCATTCGTCGCCGGCTGCGCGCGCAGGAGCTTGCTCAGAAGGCGCCGGTGAAGATGCTGTTCCCGCTCGTGTTCTGCATCTTTCCGTCGATCTTCGTCGTGATCCTCGGTCCGGCGATCATCGCGCTGCAGAACAGCCTCTGAGGCGGCGACCATGGCCACACTCGCGCCCGCGTCGCGCGACGCAGTGAGCCCGCCGGCGGTTGTCACGCCGGTCGAGAGCCGTCGGCGACGGGCGCCGGGGCTCGACACGCTCTTCAGCATGGTCTTCGCGCTGTTCGGTTGGGGCGTCGGGATCGAACGGCTGTCCGACAACTCGTTCTTCTGGCACCTGCGCACCGGGCGACTGATCCTCGACCAGGGGCTCTCGCACGCCGACCCGTTCTCGTTCAGCGCGCACGGGGTCCACTGGGTCGCGCAGTCCTGGCTCGCCGAGGCGCTCTACGGTGCGCTCGACCGCGCGTTCGGGCCGTTCGCGATCCGGGCTCTCGTGGGCGTCGTCGGCGCGGCGATCGGGGTGCTCGCGTTCCGGCTCGCACTTCGTCTGGCTCGAGATCGGGTACGCGCGGCGCTGCTCACCGTCGTCGCGCTGAGCGGTCTGTTCACGCTCTGGTCGGAACGACCGCTCCTCATGGGCGTGCTCCTGCTGCTCGTGCTCCTGTGGATCGTCGAGGTCCCCGATTCCTGGCTCGGACAGCGCCCCGTCGTCGCCCTGCCGGTCGTGTTCTGGCTCTGGGTCAACATCCACGGCACCTTCGCGCTCGGCTTCGCCTACCTCGGGTTGCACCTCGTGGGGCGTTGGCTGGACGGCGCCCGGCCGTGGGAAGGACGCGAGCGACGCCTGGCGACCGGCGGGTTGGTCGCGTTCGTGCTGACCTTCGCCAATCCGTACGGCGTCGACCTGGTGAAGTTCCCGCTCGACCTCATCGGGCGCAGCGATCTGTTGCGTCGGGTGATCGAATGGGGGTCACCCGACTTCCACGACGTGCACGGTCTCGCGCTGGGGCTCTGGCTGATGGTGTTCGCGGTGATCCTCGCGCGTGCTCCCCGGCGTGCCACATGGCGGGACCTCGTCGTGACCCTCCCGTTCGTCGTGCTCGCGCTGTGGGCGCTCCGGAACGTCGCGCTCGCGCCCCTCGTCGGACTGCCGGTCGCGGCCCGGCTCGTGGCGGCCCGTGAGCGGGCGTCGGCCGACCGGTTGCGTCTCGGCTGGCTGATGAGCGCCGCCCTCGTGTTCGTCGCCGTTCTCGTGGGCGTGAGCGCGGCCGGGCGGGCGGACTTCGCGTTCGACGGATATCCGGTGTCCGCGATGCGCGCGGTCGAGCGGCAAGGCCTGCTCGGTCGTCGTCTTCTCGCCGACGACGCCGATGCCGGTTACGTGATCCTTCGTTACTGGCCGGCGCAGAAGGTCTTCATCGACGATCGGTACGACATGTATCCGCGCCGTGTGATCAACGACTTCTTCACCGTCAACGACGCGAAGCCCGGGTGGCGGCGCGTGCTCGACCGGTACGGCATCGACGTGATCGTGTGGAACCGGGACGCTCCGCTGGTGCGGCTTGCCGAGCGATCGGGTGACTGGCGTCGCGTGCATCGCGACGCACGTTTCGTCGTGCTGGCGCGCAGGAGTCTGAGTACCTCGAGCTGACGAGCCGCCGGTTCCGAACGTGAGAAGAGGCGCAGGTCATACGACCTGCGCCCCTTCTCGTTGGTTCTTTGCGGCTCCCGGTATTGCTGTCCTTGCTGTTGACACGCCTCCCATGAAGATCACCGCCGCCCCGCGATGAGCTTCGACCCGACCTACGTCCGTGGCGTGAACAGTTGCTACCGGAACTGCCCTTGGAGCGGGCTAGCCGTTGTTGCTGAGGTGGCTGCCGGCCTCGCTGAACTTGTTCCCGACCTGGGTCCGGAGGAACACCACAGCGGCGATCACGGCGAGGGCGATCAGGGCCACCAGGAGGATGTACTCCACCAGGCCGGCGCCCTGCTCGTCCTTGGAGAACTTGGCCTGGAGCCAAGCCTTCAGAACGAAGAGGTTCATACCCCTTCCCCTTTCATCGAGGCCGGCGCCCAACGCCCGGCCGAGGTGGTTATCGGCAGGTAAGCGGACGGACCTTGAGGTTCATTCGCGAAACTTCGCGGCCCTACGATCGCTGGCCGTGCTCCTCGTCGGTCTCACGGGTGGCATCGGCTCCGGGAAGTCGACGGTCGCCGAGCTTCTCGCCGCGCAAGGTGCGGTGATTATCGACGCGGACGCAGTGGCGCGCGACGTCGTCGAGCCGAGCACACCCGCGCGCGCTGCGCTCGTCGAGCGCTTCGGAGAAGCGATCGTCGACGAGCGCGACAGGCTCGACCGCCAAGCGCTCGCCGACGTCGCTTTCGCCGACGAGAAGTCGCGCAAGGATCTCGAAGCGATCACGCATCCCGCGATCGCCGAGGAGTTCGCCCGGCGTATCGCAGCGGCACCCGAGGACGCGATCGTCGTGTGCGACGTCCCGCTACTCGTGGAATCCGAGACCGGCCGGTCGCGCGGCTACGAGATCGTCATCGTGGTGGAGGCGCCCCGCGCGGTGCGCCTCGCGCGGCTCGAGGAGCGGGGCATTGCCCGGGCCGACGCCGAGGCCCGCATCGCGGCGCAAGCCAGCGACGAGCAGCGGCGCGAGATCGCCACGTACGTGCTCGACAACTCGGATGACCGAGCGGCGCTCGAGCGCCAGGTCGACGAGGTCTGGGCCGACCTCCGGCGGCGTGCGGCCGAGCGGGTGTAGCGAGCAAGGCTCGCCGTTACCATCCTTCCAGTGCCGCCGTTCGAGCTGGTCTCCGAGTTCACGCCGGCCGGCGATCAGCCGGCTGCGATCGACGCGCTCGCCGACGGGCTCGAGCGCGGCGAGCGGTTCCAGACGCTCCTCGGGATCACCGGTTCGGGCAAGTCGTTTACGGTCGCGGGGATGATCGCCGAGGCGCAGCGGCCCACGCTGGTCCTCGCGCCCAACAAGAGCCTGGCCGCACAGCTGGCGAGCGAGTTCCGTGAGCTGTTCCCGCGCAACCGGGTCGAGTACTTCGTCTCGTACTACGACTACTACCAGCCCGAGGCGTACATCCCGTCCACCGATACCTACATCGAGAAGGACTCGTCGATCAACGACGAGATCGACCGCCTGCGGCACTCCGCCACGAGCGCGCTCATGTCCCGACGCGACGTCGTGATCGTCGCCTCGGTGTCGGCGATCTACGGGCTCGGCGCGCCCGACGAGTACGAGCGCCAGTGCTTGATCCTCGACGTAGGCGAGGAGCGCGATCAGCGCAAGATCCTGGGCCGCCTCGTGGAGCTCCACTACGAGCGCAACGACGTCGCGTTCGCCCGCAACAAGTTCAGGGTGCGCGGCGACACGATCGAGGTGTTCCCGTCGTACGAGGAGCGGGCGGTGCGCATCCAGCTGTTCGGCGACGAGGTCGAGCGCATCGCGTCGGTCGATCCGCTCACGGGAGAGGTCGTCGAAGAGCTCGAGCGTCTCGTGCTGTTCCCGGCGTCGCACTACGTGACGTCGGAGACGCGTATGAGCGATGCGATCAGTGGAATCGAGGCAGAGCTCGCGGAGCGCCTCGCATGGCTCGAGCAGTACGGCAAGCTGCTCGAGGCGCAACGACTGCGCATGCGCACGACATACGACCTCGAGATGCTGCGAGAGGTCGGTATGTGCTCGGGCATCGAGAACTACTCGCGTCATCTGGATGGGCGCTCGGCCGGGGAGATGCCCTACACGCTGCTCGACTACTTCCCCGACGACTTTGTGGTCGTGCTCGACGAGTCGCACGTGACCGTCCCGCAGCTGCACGGGCAGTACGAGGGGGACCGGTCGCGTAAGGACACGCTGGTCGAGCACGGGTTCCGGCTCCCCTCGGCGCTCGACAACCGGCCGCTCAAGTTCGACGAGTTCGTCGCGAAGGTCGGCCAAGTCGTGTTCCTGTCGGCGACCCCGAGCCCGTACGAGCTCGAGGTCTCGAGTCGCGTCGTGGAGCAGATCGTGCGTCCCACCGGGCTCGTCGACCCCGAGGTGATCGTGAAGCCCACCAAGGGACAGATCGACGACCTCATCGCCGAGATCAGGATGCGGGAGGAGCGCGACCAGCGCGTGCTCGTCACGACACTCACGAAGAAGATGGCCGAAGACCTCACCGACTACCTCGTCGAGCTGGGCGTGCGCGTGCGCTACCTGCACAGCGAGGTCGACACGCTCGAGCGGGTCGAGATCCTCCGCGCGCTCCGGCTGGGCGAGTTCGACGTGCTCGTCGGCATCAACCTGCTGCGAGAAGGGCTCGACCTGCCCGAGGTCGCCCTCGTCGCGATCCTCGACGCCGACAAGGAAGGGTTCCTCCGCTCGGAGACGTCGCTGATCCAGATGATCGGCCGCGCCGCGCGCAACGTCGACGGTCAGGTGGTCATGTACGCCGACAACGTGACCGACTCGATGACCCGAGCGATCTCGGAGACGAACCGCCGGCGCAAGAAGCAGCTCGAGTACAACGCCGAGCACGGCATCGACCCGCAGACGGTACGTAAGAAAGTCACGGACATTCTCGAGATGGTGCGGTTGCGCGAAGGGGGCGACGTCCCGGCCGCACGAGGACGCGGGCGGGGCCGCGCAGCGAAGCGGTCGGCCGTGTTCGACCTCTCGGGCGTGCCACCCGACGAGCTCGGCCGTCTGATTCAGACGCTCCAGGAGGAGATGCACGAGGCGGCGAAAGACCTGCGCTTCGAGGAGGCGGCGCGGCTGCGCGACGAGATCACCGAGCTGAAGCGCGAGCTACGAGCGGTCGGGTAGAACGGCGGCGTGCTCCGCCGCGTCGCCGCTCTTCTGTTGGCCGTCACGGCGGTCGGGTTCAGCGCGTCGTCGGCATCCGGCGGTGCCTACCCGGGCCGCAACGGCGTCGTGGCGTTCGCCCGGGAGGACTTCACCACGGGCCTGCAGATCCACATCTGGACCGTCGATCCGGTGACGCTCGAGGAGACCCAGCTGACGAACGTTCCGAACGCGCTGGATCAGCAGCCGAAGTACTCGCCCGACGGCACGCGCATCGCGTTCTCGCGTGATCTCGGCAACCAAGGCGCGATCTACGTCATGGGCGCCGACGGCTCGAGCCCGACCGCACTCACCGCCGACGACGGGAACACGTGCCCAACCTGGTCACCCGACGGGACCAAGCTCGCCTACTCGAACGGTCCGGGCAACATCGTCATCATCGACGTCGCGACCAAGGCCGTCCTCGACACGCTGACGAGCGTGCAGACCTGCGAGCTGTCGTGGTCCCCGCTCGGCGATCTCATCGCCTTCGACGCGCCGACCGGCATCTCCGTGATCGCGCCGGTCTCGGGAGCGACTCCCACGCCGGTGACGAACGACCCCACCGACTCCGCTCCCACCTGGTCGCCCGACGGCATTCGCATCGCGTTCTCCCGCGGACAGGCGGGGAGCGGACACATCGTGAGCGTGCGCGCCGACGGCGCGGACGAGATCGACGTGACGACCGGCGACGACGACGTGACGCCCGGGTGGTCGCCCGACGGTGCGCTGGTCGCGTTCACCCGGGCCGACTTCGATGATGTCTCGGGTCGGTTGTTGAAGGTCGCGGCGGGCGGCGGCACGCCGAGCGCGCTCACCGCGCCCGCTGACGGCGAGGCCGACTTCCAACCCGACTGGCAACCGCTCGCGGCGCCACCACCACCGCCACCACCTCCTCCGCCCGCGCCGCCGGTGCCCGTCGCGCCGACCTTCACCGGGTAGGAGCGAGCCCGAACGTCCGTTCGACGGACGGGTCGGACCGGTACGCTGGGGTCGTGGTGGAGACGGGCACGAGCCCCACGATCCGGATCCGCGGGGCTCGCGAGCACAACCTCAAGAACGTCGACGTGGAGCTGCCGCGCGAGCGGCTGATCGTCTTCACGGGGCTCTCCGGGTCGGGGAAGTCGTCTCTCGCCTTCGACACCATCTACGCCGAGGGGCAGCGGCGGTATGTCGAGTCGTTGTCGGCATACGCGCGGCAGTTCCTCGGGCAGATGGACAAGCCCGACGTCGACTTCATCGAAGGTCTCTCCCCGGCCATCTCGATCGACCAGAAGTCGGCGTCGCGCAACCCCCGGTCGACGGTGGGCACGATCACCGAGGTCTACGACTACCTGCGCCTGCTCTACGCGCGCATCGGCGTGCCGCACTGTCCGCAGTGCGGGCGGGTGATCACGCGTCAAACGCCGCAGCAGATCGTCGACCGCGTGCTCGAGCTCGCGGAGGGCACGCGGTTCCAGGTGCTGGCGCCGGTGGTGCGTGGACGCAAGGGTGAGTACGACGGCCTGCTCAAGGAGCTCGCGCAGCAGGGTTTCACGCGGGCGCGTGTCGACGGTGAGCTCTACGAGCTCGGTGAGAAGTTCCGGCTCGCGCGATACGAGCAGCACACCATCGAGGTCGTCGTCGATCGGCTCGTGCGGCGCGAGGGCATCGAGCGACGACTCACCGACTCGCTCGAGACCGCGCTGCGGCTTGCCGAGGGCGTGGCCGAGGTCGAGTTCGTCCCGAGTGAAGGCGAAGCCGAGCAGGAGACGCTCACGTTCTCGGAGCACCTGGCGTGCAGCCACTGCGGGCTCTCGTTCGAGGAGCTCGCCCCTCGGAACTTCTCGTTCAACTCGCCGTACGGCGCGTGCGAGCGCTGCGATGGGCTCGGCACTCGGTTCGAGGTCGACCCGGAGCTCGTGGTGCCCGACGACGACGCGAGCCTGCTCGACGGCGCGATCGCGCCATGGTCGGGTTTCCGCAGCCGGTATTTCGACCGGGTGCTCGAAGCCATTGCCGACGAGTACGGGTTCGACATCGAGACGCCGTGGAAGCGACTCCGCAAACGTGACAAGCAGGCGATCCTCTACGGGACGGGCAACCGCAGCGTGCACGTGCAGTACCGCAACCGGTACGGCCGGCGGCGCTCGTATCACACCGCGTTCGAGGGTGTGATCCCGTGGCTCGAGCGGCGGCACTCGGAGGCCGAGAGCGACCGCTCGCGTGAGCAGATCGAGGGCTACATGCGCGAGGTGCCGTGCCCGGCGTGCGGTGGCGCGCGTCTGCGCCCCGCGTCGCTCGGGGTGACCATCGGCGGCAAGAACATCTACGAGGTCGGGGAGCTGTCGATCGCGAAGGCGGCAGTGTTCCTGGCCGAGCTGGAGCTGTCCGAGCGGGACCGGCTCATCGCCGAGCGTGTGCTGAAGGAGGTCAACGAGCGGATGCGGTTCCTGCTCGACGTCGGGCTCGACTACCTCAGCCTCAACCGCTCGTCGGGCACGCTCGCGGGCGGCGAGGCGCAGCGGATCCGGCTCGCGTCGCAGATCGGCAGCGGCCTCGTCGGCGTGCTCTACGTGCTCGACGAGCCGTCGGTCGGACTGCACCAGCGCGACAACCAACGGCTGGTCGACACGCTCGTTCGCCTGCGCGACCTGGGCAACACCGTCGTCGTCGTGGAGCACGACGAGGAGACCATCCGCGTGGCGGACCACGTCGTGGACATCGGACCGGGCGCCGGAGAGCACGGTGGCGAGATCGTGGTCTCGGGCCCGGTCGACGCCGTGTTGAGTGAGCCGCGCTCGATCACCGGCCAGTACCTGAAGGGGGAGCGAAGGATCCCCGTTCCCGACGTACGCCGTGCGCCCAACGACCACTGGCTGATCGTCCGCGGTGCCCGTGAGCACAACCTTCAGAGGATCGATGCCGGCTTCCCGCTCGGTTGTTTCATCTGCGTCACCGGCGTGAGCGGCAGCGGCAAGTCGACGCTGGTCAACGACATCCTCTTCCATGCGCTCATGCAGCGCGTCTACAAGTCGAAGACGGTTCCGGGCCGTCACAAGACGGTCGAAGGCGCGGAGCACCTCGACAAGGTCATCAACATCGACCAGTCGCCCATCGGACGCACGCCCCGATCGAACCCTGCGACCTACACCGGTGTCTTCGACAAGATCCGTTCGCTGTTCGCGGCGACGCAGGAAGCGAAAGTGCGCGGCTACCTCCCGGGGCGGTTCTCGTTCAATGTGAAAGGCGGACGCTGCGAGGCGTGCGCAGGCGACGGCACGATCAAGATCGAGATGCACTTCCTGCCCGACGTCTACGTGCCGTGCGAGGTGTGCAAGGGCGCCCGCTACAACCGCGACACCCTCGACATCACGTTCAAGGGCAAGAACATCGCCGAGGTCCTCGACCTCTCGATCGAGGAGGCGCTGGGGTTCTTCGGCAACCAGCCGACGATCGCCCGCCACCTCGAGTGCCTCGTCGCCGTCGGGCTCGGCTACGTGCGGCTCGGCCAACCTGCGCCGACGCTCTCGGGCGGTGAAGCGCAGCGCGTGAAGCTCGCGTCCGAGCTCGGGAAGCGCGCAACGGGTCGCACCATCTACATCCTCGACGAGCCGACCACCGGCCTCCACTTCGAGGACGTCCGCCGGCTGCTCGGCGTCCTCGCGCGCCTCGTGCAGTCGGGCAACACCGTGCTCGTGATCGAGCACAACCTCGACGTGGTCAAATCGGCCGACTGGATCGTCGACCTCGGGCCCGAGGGAGGCGACGCCGGCGGCCGCATCGTCGCCGAAGGCCCACCCGAGCACGTCGCCAAGACCGAGGGCAGCCACACCGGCCGTTTCCTCGCACCGATCCTCGGCCTCGACTGACCCTGGCATCGTTCTGGAGGTCCGGGAGCGTCGATTCGACGCCCCGGAGTCTCCAGAATGAAGGAATGGAGGTGCCGCGCGACTCATGGGAAACGCACGCGGGGTGGTGGCAGCGCCACTTCACCGACGGCGCGGATCCCGAGTACGAGGAGCAGATCCTGCCGCTCACCGACCTGTACCTCGCCGGGACGACGCGCGTGCTCGACGTCGGTTGCGGTGAAGGGCAGCTGTCGCGGCGTGCGGCCGCACTCGGCGCGTGGGTCGTCGGTGTCGACCCGACCGAGGGGCAGCTCGCCGCGGCGGCGACGCGCGGCAGTGACGTCACGTACGCACGCGCGGCAGCGGAAGCGCTGCCGTTCAGCGCCGGGAGCTTCGACGCAGTCGTCATCTGTCTCACGCTCGAGCACCTCGACCCGTTCGAGCCTGCGGTGCGAGAGGTCGGACGCGTGCTGGCGCCGGGCGGTCGCTTCGTGGCGTTCCTCAACCACCCGCTCCTCCAGGCACCTGGGAGCGGCTGGATCGACGACCACATCCTCGAGGAGCAGTACTGGCGGATGGGGCCGTACCTCCCCGACGACGTCGCGATGGAAGAGGTCGCACCGGGGGTGCGGCTGCCCTTCATGCACCGGCCGCTGCACCGCTACGTCAACGAGATGGCGGCCTGCGGGCTGCTGATCGAGCACATGGACGAGCCGCCGCCGCCACCCGGCTTCTTGGCCCAGGCCGCCGAGTACGCGGACGCCGCGACGATCCCGCGCCTGTTGGCGCTGCGGGCCCGCAAGCACCCGGCAGGCTCAAGCGCACACATGGGGTTGCCGTAACCAAGGCGTGCGCTGGTTGCGCTTCGCGCCCGTCTGCCTCCTCATCGCGGCCCGGGTCCTCTTCGTCGGCACGGTCCTGGACTCACCACGCGCCTACCACCACGGCACCGCGTACCAGTTCGACGCGGCGCGTTACCACCGGATCGCCGAGCATCCCGGCGTCCCGTACCGCGACTTCGAGGTCGAGTTCCCGCCGGTCAGCGTCGCCGACATCGAGCTGATCAACGGTCCGACGGTGGCGAGCACCATGCGCGGGCTTGCGTGGAGCGCCGTGGCTCTCGACCTCCTGATCGCGCTCGCGCTCGGGTTCGGCTGGGGACGGCGCGCCGCGCTGTGTTACCTCGTGCTCGGCTTGCCGTTCTTGGTGATCCCCTTCGTGTACTTCCGCATCGATCTGCTGTCGGTTGCGCTCGCGATGTGGGGACTGGCGCTCGTGAAGCGCCGCCGCGAGCGGTCGGGCGGCGCGCTCCTCGCGTGCGCGGCCTTCGCGAAGTTCTGGCCGCTCGGGCTCGTACCGCTGCTGTGGGTGCGGCGTCAGTGGCGCGCGCTCGCGACGTGCGTCGTCGCGGTCATCGCGGGAGGGATCGCGTGGCTGGCGTGGGTGGGCACCGCCGGACCGGAGCAGGTGCTCACGTTCCGTCACGCGACCGGCTGGCAGTTCGAGAGCGTCGTCGGCAGCGTCGTACGCGCCGTCACCGGGAGCGATGTGTTCCAGCAGTCGGGTGCGATCCGGACGGGGAGCTCCCCGGCCTGGGCCAGCGCGCTGCTCGGGATGACGCTCATCACGCTCATCGCCGCCGCGTGGTGGCGGGTGGCCCGCTCGGGGAACACGGATGATCGCACTATCGACGGGGTCGCGCCGCTGCTCGTCACCGCCGCGTTCCTCGTGGCCTCCCCGGTGCTGTCACCCCAGTACCTGGTCTGGCTGCTCCCGTTCGCGGCGATCTGCTGGACGACCGGGGCGCGCGGCATGACCGTCCTCGTCCTGATCAGCGTGGTCCTCACGATGCTGGTCACGCAGACGTACGCCGCACTGAAGGCCGCCGACTTCGCCGCCCAGGCCTTGCTGCTGCTCCGTAACGCGGTGCTCGTCCTGGTCGTCGTCGAGGGGTTCCGGGCGATCGGGCGGCCCAGCCGGGCCGCCGTTCCTGAGCCGGGAGTGCACCCGGCCGGCGCGAGGGCTGCGGCGTAGCGGCTCCCGGAGGCACCCGGTCGGGAACTCGCCCTTCATGCGGCGGCCCGCGCGCCGATACGTCAATGGTGCTGCTCGACAGCGAGATCGCGGTCGGGTTCGACGCGTCTGCCGTCGTCGGCTCCGCACCGCACCCGGGGACCGAGCCCGTCGATCGGGCGCCGGCGCCGACGCGCGCCCGGACGGTGCTCCTCGCCGCGCTGGTGTTGCTGCTGGTGTACGCGGCGCTGTCGCTGCTCGACGACCCGCGAGGAACGCTCGGCACCGACACCGGAGGGAAATTCGCCACGTTGCGATCGATGGAGCATCGCGGCGCGCTCGATCCCGACATCGGGTACTGGGCAGCGCGGTACGACCCGCGCGGGCACCTCCACCCGCTCTACTACACGGAGCACGTGGGCCGCCGGTGGGTCAACGTGACGACGCTGCCGATGCTGTACCTCGCCTACCCGCTCTACCGCTTCGGTGGTGAGCGCGCGGTGCTCGTGCTCCCGATGCTCGGGGCGGTGCTGGCCGCGCTCGCGGCCCGCGCGCTTGCACAGCGGATGCGCGGCGGGAGCGGCTGGTGGGCATTCTGGGCCGTGGGTCTCGCGACACCGCTTGCCGTCTACGCACTCGACTTCTGGGAGCACGCGCTCGGCGTTGCGGCGACGCTTTGGGCGGTCGTCTTCGTGCTGGACGTGATCGAGCGACGAGCCGGATGGCGCGGCGCGTTGGGCGCGGGTGCCTTGTTCGGGCTCGCGGCGACGATGCGGACCGAAGCGCTCGTCTATGCACTGGTGGCGACGGCCGTCATGTGCGTGTTGCACATCCGCCGTGGCGGAACGACTCGTCTTGCGTGCGTGCTCGGTGCCGCGACGACGGTCGGACTCGGCGCGGTGCTGGTTGCCAATCAGATGCTCGAGCGCGTGGCCGTCGGCACCGGACTTCGCGCCGGTCGCGCCGCGGGGACGGTTGGTCAGGCAGCGGGCGGGCTCGAGCGCCGCTTCGACGAGGTGCTCCAGACGACGATCGGCTTCGACCGCTTTCCGGACGCGGCGGACTGGCTGCTCGGCGGCGCGGTCGTCGCGTTGGTGGCGGTCGCGGCCGTCGTGCTCGTACGCCGGGAGCGGCACGGCCGAGGCGTCGCCGGGCTCGCGATCACCGCGGCGACGCTCGGGTACGCGATCCGGTTCACCGATGGACTCGGCTTCGTGCCCGGGTTCCTGAGCGTGTCTCCGCTCGCGGTCGCGGGTCTCGTGCTCGCGTGGCGCCTCCCGTGGGCGCGGACCGCTGTTTTCGTTGCGCTCGCTGTACTCCCACTGGTCTGGGCCACGCAGTTCTCGGGCGGCGCGACCGCGCAGTGGGGTGGCCGCTACGTGCTCGTGTCGGGAACGCTCTTGGCGGTGGCGGGCGTGGTCGCGTTGCGCTCGTCGGGACATGCGGCGGTCACGATCTTCGTGCTCGCCGGGATGGCGGTGACGGCGACCGGCGTGGCCTGGCTGTCGGCACGCTCGCACACGGCCGCCGACGCGATGGGGGAGATCGTCGCGCGGCACGACGAGGTGCTCGTCTCCCGGGTGCAGCACCTGCTGCGCGAGGGAGGTGCGTTCTACGAACCGGACCGTCGGTGGCTGACGGCCACCGACCCTCGCGAGACACGCGACGCCTTCGATGTCGCCCGGCGTGCGGGCGCACACGAGGTCGGTCTCGTGCAGCTGGCCGGTGAACGTCGAGCGCGTGCATACGGCGACTTCACACGGGCCGGACGCATCCAACGCATCGATTTCGTGCCCTGGGTGCCCGTCACCATCGCGACCTACAGGCGCTGAGAATGGCCGCGGACCTCGTCGACCTGGACGTCGCGACGCATCGACGGCGCGGCGCGGGAGCGCCAGACGAAGAGCCGGCGGGCACCGCGTCCGCCGACCGTCGGAGCCACGCCCGCACCGTCGCGGTCGCCGCGCTGGCGCTCTTCCTCGTCTACGGCGCGCTGTCCTTCCTCGACGACCCACGCGGGACGCTCGGGAGTGACAGCGGCGCCAAGGTCGCCACCGTGCGCGTGATGGGGGAGCGCGGGTCACTGGTCCCGGACATCGGCTACTGGGCCCAGCGGTACGACCCCGATGGCTCGCTCCATCCGATGTACAACAGCGCGCACGTCGGAGAGCACTGGGTGGACGTGACGACGCTTCCGATGCTGGTGGCCGCATACCCGCTGTACCAGCTCGGTGGTCTGCGCGCAGTGCTCGTGCTCCCGATGCTCGGCGGGATCCTCACCGCGCTGGCGGCGCGGGCGCTGGCGCGGCGGTTGCGCGGCGGGGACGGCTGGTGGGCGTTCTGGTCGATCGGTATCGCGACGCCGATCGCGGTCTACGCGCTCGACTTCTGGGAACACTCGCTCGGCGTCGCCGCGATCGCGTGGGCAGTCGTGTTCGTGCTCGACGTGGCTGACCGGCGCGCCGGATGGCGCGGGGCGTTGGGGGCGGGAGCGTTGTTCGGAGTGGCCGCGACGATGAGAACGGAGGCACTCGTGTACGCGCTCGTCGCGATCGGAGCAGTCGTTCTCGCGTACATCCGGCGCGGTGGGACCGATCTCCGGACGGTCGCAGCACGCGTTGCTGCGACCGTCACCGGCATCGTCGCCGTGGCGCTCGCGAACGAGATGCTCGAGCGCGTGATCATCGGCTCGAGCCTCCGCGCCGGGCGAGCGTCGGCGACCGCGGGCGACGCGGCAGGCGGCCCGGTGAAGCGGCTCGAGGAAGCGCTCTCGACCACATTGGGGCTGACCCGCTTCCCGAACGCGGGCGAGTGGGCGCTGGGTGCGGTGCTCGTCATCGCGATAGGGCTCTCCGCGTGGGCTCTCACTCGAGACCATGAGCGCGCGCGCCACGTCGCGGTCGCCGCGCTCGCCACGGCGGGATTCGTCTATGCGCTCCGGTTCGGCACCGGACTCGGCTTCGTCCCCGGCATGCTGACCGCATCACCGCTCGCGGTCGCGGGCATCGTGTTGTGGCGGCGCGAGCCCGCCGCCCGGCGACTGGTCGCGCTCGCGGTCGCCGCGCTCCCGCTCGTGTGGGTGTTCCAGTATTCGGGCGGTGCCGGACCACAGTGGGGCGGACGGTACGTGCTCGTGTCGGGGATGCTGCTCGCCGTGGGCGCGGTGGTCGCGTTGCACCGCGTGAGCCGCGTCGCGGTGAGCGTGTTCGTCATCGCCGGTGTGGCCGTCTCGGCGTGCGGTGTCGCGTGGCTGTCGGCCCGTTCGCACGCGGTGGCCGACGCGATGGAGCGCCTCGAGGCGCGCCACGACGAGGTCCTCGTCTCGCGCGAGCGGTTCCTGCTGCGCGAAGGCGGGGCCTTCTACTCTCCGGACCGCCGCTGGTTGTCGGCGGCCAGCGATCACGGGCTGCGGGAGGCGTTCGCCGTCACCCGCCGGGCGGGCCTCGACGACGTCGGCCTGGTCCAGGCACCGGGGCGCCCGAGGCCACGTACCGTGGCGGGCTTCGTGCGGGGCCATACCGAGCGGGTCGACTTCTTCCCGCACACGCCGGTGACGGTGACCACCTACCAGCTGCCCTGAGCGGGCGAACGATCTCAACGTCGCCCGCCTGGCGGTCGATACCCCAGTGTGCGCCGCCTGGCCCGTCTCGCCCTGTTTGCCGGCACGGTCGGCTGCGTCGTCGCTCTCAGCGCGCTCCACGGCGCCGCCAACCACTACGACTACGTCGCGTCGAGCCGGTTCGCGTGGTCGATCGTCTACGTCGTCGGGTTGTCACTCGGCGCGTACGGGTTCGGGCTGCCCGACGGGACGCGCACGCATCGTGGTGCCGCGTTCGCCGCGCTCGGCGCAGCCGCGGTGGCCGCCATCAGCGTCTCCGTGGTGCAGCTGCTCGTCGGTGACGCCCTGTTACCTCGCGCGGTCGTGCTCGGGTCGGCCGCAGTGCTCGTCCCGTGGTACGTGCTGTGCGCAGCGATCGCCCGCGACGCGTTCACCCGTGACGAGGAGCGGGATCGGGTGGTGGTCGTTGCCGCGCCCGACGAGGTCGACGCGCTCCGTCGTGAGCTCGACCGCGCTCCCGAACGCCCGGCGCTGCTCGTCCGCGCGCTGACCATCGAAGCGGCGCGCCCCCACGACCCACCCGAACGGCCATTGGTGAACGCGGTCAAGCGAGCGCGTGCGAACGTGGTGGTGCTCGATCGAATCGCGCAGGCCGACGAGGACATCGTCGTGCAGGCCGCAGTCCTGCACGAGGGTGGCGTGCGTGTGCGGACCCTCTCGCTCTTCTACGAGGAGTGGCTCGGCAAGCTGCCCGTCAACGAGCTCGAACGCGTCTCCCTGCTGTTCGACATCGGCGAGGTCCATGCGCCGCGATACGCGCGGGTCAAGCGGATCTTCGACGTGGTGCTCGCCGCGGCCGGCCTCGTCAGCCTCGCCCTGCTCACGCCGGTCATCGTCGTCGGCAACGCCCTTGCGAACCGCGGTCCGTTGCTCTACCGGCAGCGGCGCGTCGGTCGCCATGGTCGCGAGTTCGAGATGGTCAAGTTCCGCACGATGGTGCCCGCCGATGGCGGCGGCAGGTCGGAGCCGACGACCGAGCACGATCCTCGGGTCACACCGTTCGGTCGCATCCTCCGCGGGGCCCACGTCGACGAGCTGCCGCAGGTCGTCAACATCTTCCGCGGTGAGCTCTCGATCGTCGGGCCGCGCCCCGAGCAACCGCATCTGGTCGAGCGTCTGAGCGAGAAGATCCCCTTCTATCGGACGCGGCACCTCGTGCGCCCCGGGCTGACCGGCTGGGCGCAAGTCAAGTATCACTACGGGGCCGACGAGCTCGACGCGATCGAGAAGCTCCAGTACGAGATCTACTACCTGCGGCGGCAGGGCTTCGCGCTCGACGCGCGCATCGTCGCCCGGACGCTCCGTGCGGTCCTCGGCCGGGAGGGACGTTGACCACGACCGCGTCGGAACACACCGACGCGGGGAGCAGCTTCCGCACATTCCTGGCCGGAGCCGTCCGCCTCGTGGCGGGACGCCAAGGGTCAGCGGTGATCTTCGCGGCGGCGGTGCTCGCGTTGCCGCTGCTGGCATCGTCCGGCACCGTCACCAGCTTCACGTGGGCGTACGTCGGGATGCTGACCCTCACCTCGCTCCTCGGATTCGGGCTCGAGCGGCTCGCGACTACACGGGTTGCGGAACGCGGTGAGGCGCCCGCAGCGGTGGCCGTGCGACCGCTCGTGCTCGTTCGTATCGTGACGCTGCCGGTGGTCGCGCTCGCACTGGTGCTGCTCTTCGCGTTCGTCGATGTCGAGCTCCCACTCGGGGCGTTCGCCGGCACCGTGGGCTGGATCCTCTCGGTGCACGTTGCCGTCGTCGCCGCGGCGGGGCTGCGCGCCGTCGGCAACGTGCGCGCCGAGCCGCTCGTGACGGTCGTCGTGCGCTCTGCTCAGGCCGGTCTCCTCATCGGCCTGGCGTGGTCGGGCGCAGGTGTGACCACGCTCGTCGGCATGATCGCGGTGGCCGAAGCGGTCGGCGCGGTGGCCCTCTGCCGTGCGCTGGGGCCGGGCTGGTGGTCAGCGCGTCGCGACCCACAACGGCCCTCACAGGACCTCCGGCGCGCGGTCGCGTTCGCCGCGATGGAGGCTGCCGCCCTGCTGTACCTGCGGGCCGATCTGCTCCTCGTCGGCCATCTGCTCGGCGCAACCGCTGGAGCGACGTACGGCCTGCTGTACCGCGTCGTCGACGGTGGGGGTGGTGCGGTCGGGACGACGGGGCTGTGGTTGTTCAGCACCGCAGTCACCGGGCGCGACGGCGGCGACGCCGACGACGGCGTGCGCGCACGCGCGATCCGCACGTTGCCCCTGGTCGCGCTGGGCGTCTCGATCGTCGGTATCGCCGGTGCGGGCCTGCTCGGTGACTTGGTCCCGCGTTTCGCGGGCGAGACCGACACGCTGCGGCTCCTCGTCGTCGCCTTTCCGCTCCTGACCTTCAACGGCCTCGAGCTCTACGTGCGGTCGGCCCGGGGACGCAACCGCTCGGTGCTCACGATCGGCCTGCTCGCGCTGGCCGTGAACGTCGGGCTGTGCCTCTGGCTCGTTCCGCGGGACGGGCTGCTCGGCGCGGCGGTCGCGCTGCTCGGCGCGGAAGTGGTGCAGACGGTCGCGGTGATCGCGACGTCCCGTCAGGCCGAGCGTCGGGTGGTCGTACCCGCGGCGGCGATCGCCCTGCTCGGCACGCTCGCGCTCGCCGGGTTCGTGCTCGCCCTGGAGTCGCTGATCGTGACCGCGATCGTGGTGTTCGCGGCCGGCTGTCTCCTCGCGGTCGTCGGGCTGACGCGGGAACAGCCGAAACCGGTGGAGTGGGTATGAGCTCCGCGCAACCCGGGGTCGACGTCGTCGTCCTCACCTGGAACGACGGCGAGCTACTGGACGCCGCGGTCCAATCGGTGCTCGCGTCGGACGCAGTCGACGCGCGTGCGATCGTGGTGGACAACGGGTCGACGCCACCCGCCGGCCTCGCGCCGGACGCGCGGATCGACGTGTTGCGCAACGAACGCAACGTCGGCGTCGCAGCCGGGCGGAACCAGGGTGTGGCGGCAAGCGCCGCGCCGTTCGTCTGCCTGCTCGACAGCGACGCGCGACTCGAGCCCGGCTGCCTGCGCGCGATGGTCGACGCGGCCGCGGCCGATCCCCGCATCGGCGTCGTCGTTCCGGTGTTCACGGGACAATGTGCCGAACAGACGGCGGGTCGCGCGCCGACGCTCGGCCGCAAGCTGCTGCGGCTCGCGAATGCCAGCGATCGCTACCGTCCTGTCGGCGATCCCGGCTCGGCCCGCTGGGACGTCGACTTCGGCATCGGCGCGTGCCAGCTCATCCGCCGTTCCACGTTCGACGACGTCGGCGGTCTCGACGCCCACATCTTCTACGGACCCGAGGACGTCGACTTCTGCCTCCGCGTCCGCGCCGCGGGATGGCGTGTCGTGCAGGTACGCGACGCCCGCTGCCACCACCCGGCACGCCGGCGGAACCGGCGACTGCTCACCCGCCGCGGCCTCGCGCATGCGCGCGCGGTCGTACGCCACCTGTGGCGCCACCGGGACTTCACGAAGGCGACGCGATGACCGTGGTGGCATCAGAGACGATGCTCTGCATCGACGTCCTCGTCGTCGCGTACCGGAGCCGGGCCGAGATCCAACATTGCATCGACGCGGCGGGCCGCATCGCGGGCGTGCACGAGGTCGTCGTCGTCGACCACGGCGACGACGGCAGCGGCGCGATCGCGCGACGAGCCGGCGCGCGCGTGCTCGAGGATCCCTCGAATCCGGGCTTCGGTGCCGGGCAGAACCATGCGCTTCGCACCACGACCGCGCCGTACGTGCTGATGCTCAATCCGGATGCACGGCCACAGCCGGAGGCGATCGCGGCCGGCCTTGCGTTCCTTCGCGACCATCTCGACGTCGGGGTGGTGCAAGGCGTCGTCATGAGCCGTACCACCGGCGCGCCCGAGCGCAGCCAGGGACGCGAGGTCGGGCCCGTTCACCTGCTCGGGCGGGCGCTCGGTGCGCGGCGCCTGCTACGCAACCCCGGGATACGAGCGGTCGTCGGTCGCGTCCCGGCATTCGAGGATCACGTGCACCGCCGGCCGACCGCGCCTTCGGACGTGCCCGTCCTCGCGGCGACCGCATGGCTCGCGCGCCGCACCGCGCTCGAACGCGTCGGGGGCTTCGACCCCGCCTACTTCCTCTACGGCGAGGACCTGGACCTGTGTCGACGCCTGCGCGCCGCGGGGTGGCGTCTCGTGGCACTGCCCGACGCCTGGGCGACCCACGTCGAGGGAAGCTCCGCGCCATCGTCGGTCGACCGGGAGCTGACGTGGTGGGAGGGGACCATGCGGTTCGGGGCCCGCTGGTGGACCCGGGGCGCATGGTGCGCTGCGCTCGGGGCCGCAACGATCCGGACGCTCACCTTGACCGCGCGCCACCCGTGGGCGGCACGGCGCGCCTGGCGCGCCGTGCTCGTCAGCCCCGTCGCGGAGCGACGCCTCAGTCGACGCGTGCGGGCGCAGGCTGCCCGGTGAGCTCGAGCATCCGCTCGAGCGCGACACGCGACCATGCGGCAGTGGCTTCGGGCACGACGATCTGATTCACGATCTCACCTCGCACGAGTGACTCGAGGCACCACGCGAGATGCGGCTCGTCGATCCGGAACATCGTGGAGCACGGGCAGACGAGCGGGTCGAGTGAGACCACGGTCTTGTCGGGATGCTCGCTCGCCATCCGCTGCACCATGTGGATCTCGGTGCCGATGCCGAGCACGGCACCCGGCGGGGCAGCCTCGACCCACTCGAGGATCCGCTCCGTCGACCCGACCTTGTCGGCGATCTCGACGACGTCGTGCCGGCACTCAGGGTGGACGATCACCTCGCCGCCGGGGTGCTCGGCGCGGAACTGCTCGACGTGCGCGGTCTGGAACCGCTGGTGCACCGTGCACCAGCCCTTCCAGAGCAGGAACGTCGTCTCCTTGACCGCCCGCTCGTCGAGGCCGCCGAGATCGTGATGCGGGTCCCACACACGCATGTGCGACTCGTCGTAGCCCATCTGGTGGCCGGTGTTGCGGCCGAGGTGCTGGTCGGGGAAGAACAGGACCTTGTCGCCCTTGGTGAATGCCCACTCGAGGACGGCACGCGCGTTCGACGATGTGCACACCGCGCCGCCGTGCTCGCCGACGAACGCCTTGAGCGCGGCCGACGAGTTCATGTACGTGATCGGCACGAGGCGACCGATGTCGGTGACCGCGGCGATCTCCTCCCAGGCTTCTTCCACCTGGTCGATGTCGGCCATGTCGGCCATCGAGCAGCCCGCGTTCAGGTCGGGGAGCACGACGCGCTGGTGGTCGGCGGTGAGGATGTCGGCCGACTCGGCCATGAAGTGCACGCCGCAGAACACGATGTCGGTCGCCTGGTGGTTGTCCGCGGCGAACTGCGCGAGCTTGAAGGAGTCACCGCGCTGGTCGGCCCAGCGGATCACCTCGGGCCGCTGGTAGTGGTGCCCGAGGATCAGGAGCTCGTCGCCGCGCGCCTGCTTGGCGGCGCGGATCCACGACTCGAGCTCGTCGGCCGTCGCGAGGGTGTAGCGGTCCGGCAGCGGTGCCTGGAGTCGAAGCATGCTTGTACGTCCCCTGTGGGGAGGCTCCGGTCTGGCCGGCGGGGACAGCCTGGTCGCCCACCGCGGGGTTGTCGGCCCCGGAGCCGAATTGTGATCGGGAATGCCAGGCCCGGTCTGGGATCAGCATAACCCCGAGGGTGCATCGCGACATTCCGCATGCCGCGGCGACCGGAGCGAGCCACGCGAGCGGAGGTCGCTCGCCAGGGAGCGAACGCCGGTGCGCCGGGTATCCCGGCGCACAGTGAGCGACCGAGAGTGCGGGACAATGGGTGGATGCAGCGCCCGGCTCCCGGCTCGATCCCCGACGCGCCGGGCTCGTACCAGTTCAAGGACGCTCGCGGCCGCGTGCTGTACGTCGGCAAGGCCAAGAGCCTGCGCAGCCGCCTGTCGAACTACTTCGGGCCGACGGAGTCGCTCCTGCCCCGCACCCGCCAGATGGTGGCGGTCGCCGACACTGTCGAGTGGATCGAGGTCCGCAACGAGGTCGAGGCGATCTTCCTCGAGTACAACCTGATCAAGCGGCACCGGCCCCGTTTCAACATCCGCTACAAGGACGACAAGTCGTACCCCTACCTCGCGGTGACGCTCGACGAGGAGTGGCCGCGGGCGATGGTGCTGCGGGGGGCCAAGCGCAAGGGCGTCCGCTACTTCGGGCCGTATGCGCACGCGTACGCAATTCGCGAGACGCTCGACCTCCTCCTGCGGACGTTCCCGATCCGCACCTGCACGAAGGGCAAGTTCGACCGGCATCAGCGGCTCGGTCGCCCATGCCTGTACGCGCACATCGAGAAGTGCTCTGCACCCTGCGTCGGGGCAATCGACCGTGAGCAGTACGACACGCTCGTCGCGGAGCTTATCGCGTTCCTCGACGGCGAGACGGCCCCGATCCTCGACCGGCTCGAGAAGCGAATGCACGAGGCGGCCGACGCGCTCGAGTTCGAGCACGCGGCGCGCCTACGCGACCAGCTCACGTCGGTCCACAAGGCGATCGAGCGCCAAGAGATGGTCGCGGCCAAGGAGGAAGACCTCGATGTCATCGGGCTCGTCGAGGACCCGATCGAAGCGTCGGTGCAGGTGTTCCTCGTTCGCCGCGGGCGCGTCGTCGGCCGTCGCGGGTTCGTGGTCGACAAGGTGGAGGACGTCGACACGCCTGCGCTGGTCGGCAAGCTGCTCGAGCAGCTCTACGGTGGCGCACCGCCGGAGGACATGCCACGCGAAGTGCTCGTGCCGGCGCTGCCCGACGACGTGGGTGTGGTCGAAGAGTTCCTGTCGCAGGTGCGCAGCGGGCGTGTCCGGGTCCGCGTGCCGCAACGCGGCACGAAGCGATCGCTGCTTGCGACCGTCACGCGCAACGCCGAGGAGGCGTTCGCACGCCACAAGCTGCGCCGCGCGTCTGATCACAACGCGCGCGCCAAGGCCCTCACCGCGCTTCAAGACGCGCTCGCGCTCCCCGAGGCGCCGTTGCGCATCGAGTGCTTCGACATCTCCAACCTGCAGGGCACCGAGATCGTCGGATCGATGGTCGTCATGGAGGACGGCCTCGCGAAGCGCTCCGACTACCGGCGCTTCAAGGTGCGCCACCAGGAGGGGCAGGACGACTTCGCGGCGATGGAGGAAGTGCTGTTCCGACGCTTCCGGCGCTATCTCGAGGAGCGCGATGAGGGTGCGCGCAAGGGGAAGCGCTTCGCGTACCCACCGAACCTCCTGCTCGTCGACGGCGGGCGCGGGCAGCTGAACGTCGCGGTTCGCGTGCTCGAGGAGCTCGGGCTCGAGGACATCAGCGTGGCGAGCCTGGCCAAGCGCTTCGAGGAGGTGTACTTGCCGGGCCGTGAGGAGCCGGTGCGCATCCCGCGCGACTCCGAGGCGCTGTACCTGCTCCAGCAGGTGCGCGACGAGGCACACCGGTTCGCGATCACGTACCACCGCAAGCTTCGCGAGCGAAAGGCCACGCGCTCGGTGCTCGACGACGTCGCGGGCCTCGGACCTACGCGACGCGCGCGACTGTTGCGTGAGCACCGGTCCGTGAAGCGACTGCGTGAGCTCTCCGAGGACGATCTCGTCGCGATCCCGTGGCTGCCCGCGAACGTCGCCCACGCGCTGTACGAGCGGCTCCACGACCCTTCGTCCGGGCGGCGGGCGTGACGCTCGACGTCACGATCATCACCGGCATGTCCGGCGCGGGGCGTTCGTCGGCCGCCGACGTGCTCGAGGACCTGGGATTCTTCGTGATCGACAACCTGCCGCCGGCGCTGATTCCGAAGGTCGCCGAGTTGGGCCGCGGCGCGGGGCAGCAGTCGCGTTACGGGCTCGTCGTCGACGTCCGCTCGGGCGCGTTCATGGACGAGCTCCGTGTGGCGCTCGACGACCTGCGCCAGAGCGGTGCTCGCACGCGTGTCGTCTTCCTCGACGCGAGTGACGAGATCCTGGTACGCAGGTACGAGGCCGCACGCCGTCCGCACCCGCTCGCCGACGGCGGGTTGGCCGAAGGCATCATCAGGGAGCGGGAGCTGCTCGAGGAGCTCAAAGGTCAGGCCGATGTCGTCGTCGACACCTCCGGGTACAACGTGCACGAGCTGCGCGACCGGCTGCACGAGCTGTTCGGTGCCGGTGAGCCGGCGTCGGGACTCCAGACCAACGTCGTGTCGTTCGGCTACAAGTACGGCATCCCGCTCGACGTCGACCTCGTGTTCGACTGCCGCTTCCTCCCGAACCCGCACTGGGTCGACCGCCTCCGCCCACTTCCGGGTACGGACCCGAAGGTGCGTCGCTACGTGCTCCAGCAGCCCGAGGCGAAGGCGTTCCTCGACGAGCTCGAGCGGCTCCTCGCGCTGTTGCTGCCGGCGTTCGTCCGCGAGGGCAAGTCATATCTATCGATCGGGGTCGGCTGTACCGGCGGTCGCCATCGCAGCGTCGTGATCGGCGCCGAGATCGCGAAGGTGCTGGAGCGCCTCGGCTTCCCAGCCGGTGTCCACCATCGGGACCTCGACCGTGACTGAGGCGAGAGCGGTCGTCGCGATCGGTGGCGGGCACGGGCTCGCGACGGCATTGCGTGCGGTGCGCCGGTACGCGGGCGTCATCACCGCGGTCGTGAGCGTCGCCGACGACGGTGGCTCGTCCGGGCGGCTGCGTCGGGATCTCGATATCCAGCCACCCGGTGACATCCGGAAGTGTCTCGTCGCGCTGGCCGAAGGCGACAACGTGTGGGCCGACGCGTTCGAGCACCGCTTCGGCGGGGAGGAGCTCGGCGGTCACGCGCTGGGCAACCTCGTGCTCGTCGGACTCGCGGAATCTCTCGGCGACTTCACCGCCGCGATCGACGAAGCGGGTCGCCTGCTCCGGACCGCGGGTCGTGTGGTGCCGGCGACGACGGAGCCCGTGGTGCTCAAGGCCGAGGTCGAGGGTGAGTCTGTCGAGGGACAGGTCGCCGTGGCATCAGTCGGCGGCCGCATCAAGCGGGTGAGCATCGTCCCAGGCGACGCACGCGCCCATCCCGACGCGCTCGCCGCGGTCGCGGCGGCGGATCAGGTCGTGCTCGCGCCGGGTTCCCTCTATACGAGCCTGCTCCCGGTGGTCGCGGTCGTCGAGCTCCGCAGCGCGATCGCATCGGCACCCGGTTCGGTCGTGCAGGTGTGCAACCTGCGCCCACAGCTGCCGGAGACCGCCGGCCTCGACGGCGTCGACCATCTTCGAGCCGTGCTCGAGCACGGCGGTCGCGTCGACGCGTTCGTCTGGCAGCGCGGCGGCGAGCTCGCGGTCGACGAAGGCCAGGTCGGCGCACTCGGGGTCCGTTCCGTGCCCGCCTCGGTCGCCCAGCCCTCGGGCCTGGTGCACGAGCCCGCGAGATTGGCGCAGGCGCTCCGAGATCTGCTGGAGTCCGACCGCGACCAGGAGCAGTGAAGCCATGACCGTTCATGTGGGGATCAACGGGTTCGGCCGGATCGGCCGGTCCTTCTACCGGGCGCTGCTCGCCCGGGGTGACAACGCCGACGTCGAGCTAGTGGCAGTGAACGACCCGATGGGTGACAGCGAGACCATGGCGTTCTTGCTCAAGCACGACTCCGTCGGCGGGACCCTGCGCCACGAGGTCAAGGCGAGCGACCAGGGCTTCTCGGTCGACGGCAAGGAGATCCGCAAGCTCGACGTGATGGACCCAGCCGAGATCCCGTGGAGCGAGCACGACGTCGACGTGGTCATCGAGTCCACCGGGCTCTTCACCGCCCGCGAGCAGGCAGCCGGCCACCTGCAGGGCGGCGCGCAGCGCGTGATCATCTCCGCGCCGAGCGGCGACGCCGACGCGACGCTCTGCATGGGTGTGAACGACGACGTGTACGACGCGTCGCGCCATACGATCATCTCGAACGCATCGTGTACGACGAACTGCCTCGCGCCGATGGCGAAAGTGCTGAACGACCGGTTCGGCATCGAGCGCGGGCTCATGACCACGGTGCACGCCTACACGAGTGACCAGTCGCTCCAGGACCTCGCGCAGACCAGCCGCAAGGGCCGCCCCGACCTGCGCCGGATGCGCGCCGCCGCGCTGTCGATCGTCCCCAGCAGCACGGGTGCCGCTCGCGCCATCGGGCTCGTCCTGCCGGAAATCAAGGGCCGGCTCGACGGCACCGCGCTGCGCGTCCCGACCGCGACGGGGTCGATCACCGACTTGTCAGCCGAGCTGCGCTCCGAGGTCGGTGCCGACGACGTCAACGCCGCGTTCGCGGAGGCCGCCAACGACCCGTCGTACCGGGGCGTGCTCGAGTTCAGTGAGGAGCCGCTCGTCTCGGCCGACATCGTCGGCAACCCGGCCTCGTGCATCTACTCGGCCCTCGACACGATGGCCAACGGCAACATGGTCAAGATCCTCGGCTGGTACGACAACGAGTGGGGATACTCGAACCGTCTCGTCGACGTCGTCGCCTTCGTCGGCGCGCAGTAGTCGGCAGCGGGCGACGCCCGGCGTCCGGATGCGATGACGAACACGGTTCCGCGCCTCGTCGACCTCCCGATCCGGCGCGGCGCGACCGTGCTCGTGCGGGTCGACTTCAACGTGCCGTTGCGTGACGGGCGGGTCTCCGACGACCTGCGAATCACGACCGCGTTGCCGACGCTGCGCTCGTTGCTCGAGCACGACACGCGCGTCGTCGCGTGCGGGCACCTCGGGCGTCCGAAGGGTGCGCCGGACCCGCAGTACTCGATGGCGCCGGTTGCCGCGCGCCTGGGAGAGCTGCTGGACACCGACGTGCCGCTCGCGCCGGGTGTGGTCGGCACGGCAGTGGACTCGTGCATCGCGAGCCTGGGTCCGGGTGAGATCACGATGCTCGAGAACCTTCGCTTCGAGCCCGGCGAGACCAAGAACGATGCCGTGTTCACGGCAAACCTCGTCAGCGGTTGTGACCTGTACGTCAACGAGGCGTTCGGCGCGTCGCACCGTGCTCATGCCTCGATCGTCGGGCCGCCGTATGTCGTCCCGTGCGCGGGAGGACAGCTCCTCGAACGCGAGGTCCACGTGCTGTCGCGGCTCCTCGACGGCGCCGAGCGACCGTTCGTCGCCGTGCTCGGTGGGGCCAAGGTCAGCGACAAGCTCGGCGTGATCAGCGCGCTGCTCGAGCGGGCCGACACGCTCCTCGTCGGCGGCGCGATGGCATTCACCTTTCTCGTCGCGAGGGGAAATGGTGTGGGCGACTCGCTCGTCGAGCCCGAGATGGTCGACGAGTGTCTCCGGCTGCTCCAGACGGGACGCGTACGCGTGCCCACGGATGTCGTGATCGCGCAGGAGATCGACGAGTCAGCGGAGACGCGGACCGTCGACGCCGACGCGATCCCCGACGGCTGGAAGGGCCTGGACATCGGGCCTGGTACCGCCGCAACGTTCGTCGACGACATCGCCGGCGCGGCCACGGTGTTGTGGAACGGCCCGATGGGCGTGTTCGAGGTCACCCCGTTCGCGGTCGGAACGCGTACGGTCGCGGAGGCGGTCGCCGACTGTCGCGGCTTCACCGTGGTCGGAGGGGGCGACAGTGCAGCCGCGATCCGAGAGTTCGGGCTCGCCGATCGCGTCGACCATGTCAGCACCGGTGGTGGCGCCACGCTCGAGTACATCGAGCACGGCGACCTGCCGGGGCTCGTGGCACTGCGAGAGGGCAAGCACGAATGAGGCGCAGCGGAGCCGTGGCCGGACGGCCGGGACGGCGGAGCGGAGCCGTCCAGTGGCGATGAGGAGCGGCGAGCGCCGCCCGGTCATCGCGGCCAACTGGAAGATGCACCACGACCATCTCGTCGCCATCCAGGTGGTGCAGAAGCTGTCGTACCGGCTCGAGGAGTCCGACTACGACGCGTGCGACGTGGTTGTCTGCCCGCCGTTCACCGCGCTGCGCCCGCTCCAGCTCCTCATCGAGACCGACCGGATCCCGATTGTGCTCGGTGCGCAGAACTGTCACTGGGAGGACAAGGGCGCGTTCACCGGCGAAGTGAGCCCGCCGATGCTCGCCAAGCTCAACGTCGGATACGTGATCGTCGGTCACTCGGAGCGCCGCCAGCTCTTCGGCGAGACCGACGAGACCGTCAACAAGAAGCTCCGTGCCGTGCTGAAGCACGAGATGGTGCCGATCGCGTGCGTCGGGGAGACCCTCGAGGAGCGCGCAGCGGGCGCGACCGGCGTCCGGGTCGTTGATCAGATCACGCGCGCCTTTCAGGGCGTACGAACCCCCGACGCCGAGCGATGCGTCGTCGCCTACGAGCCGATCTGGGCGATCGG